>Ga0209430_1000043_pt1 | contig 192941 bp, 128 predicted proteins | sample BarGraIncub1133A_FD_184504 | JGI IMG/M metagenome (GOLD analysis project Ga0209430, IMG submission 184504) | Arctic peat soil microbial communities from Barrow, Alaska - Barrow Graham LP Incubations 11-33A (SPAdes) (version 2) | ecosystem: Environmental > Terrestrial > Soil > Wetlands > Peat...
AGAAATTTAGGGACATAAGAGTTCAAAAACAACAGATTTATATACGCATGTAACAGAAAAAAGGCATACAAAAAATTTGAATCACCTTTTGATGATTTACAAACTAAATTCTAAATATTTAAAAAAATATATACAAATAGTTTGTTTTAAAAAATAATAACTACATTTACAAAGAAATAATAAACATCAGGAAAGCAAATAAAGATATATAAATCATATCATATTTGGGTGGATATTTATACCATTTGGACTAAGAAGGTGCATAAAGAACCGATGTTATGCGACACTCAGAAATAAATTTTAAAAAACAGAGTCTCTAAATGCCACATATTGGTTAATAAATAAAACATTTGACCGACTATAAGATAATCGACCCAACAATGTCTAAAAGGATTTTGAAGTATTCAATAAATGCAATTGAAGCCTTCAATGACATTAGAACAATATGAGTCTTGCAAATGATAATCCAATATTGAATTATCAAAAGAGCCTTTTGATATTTAACAATTTAACAAATTCAATTAAATTTACTAAGTTTATTGAGACTAAAAACAAAACACCTGAAAAAGAAGCTAAACCGGCAGAATGGAATAACTTGCATATTAAATTTGGCATAAACATTTTAAAAATTATGTTTGAACATTATCCTGTAAAAGGAAACGTGCAAAAAATTACAAAAGCACAAGCTCAAAAAATAATGTTTTTTGCCTTATTTTCTTTAGATATTCTTTAGATTTGCAGTCTTAAAAATCTTCCGAACACTCGTATTTTGATACCCCTGAATATAAATGCAACAAAGAAATTTGGATTTGACATTTATAGCGATTATTTCCTCAACTTGTAAAAACTAACCGCAAACACACTATAATGAATTACCGTTTTGGTAGTAAATTCAAGGGTTGTTGTCCGCTTTAAGTTCAGAGTTACTTGACTGAACATCTCCAGTATTGGGCAATTGCTCATAGCGTGGTTCGTTGTAGTTCGTTATAAAAAAGACTTCTGTGATACTTACAAATGAAATATTATATCAGGCCATCAAAGACATCTACTTTGATAAATCAGACATAAAACATAGAGAGTTTTGTGAATGGGCAAGAATGCATTTTTGCATAATGAAGACTAAAGATTTGGAACCTGAAGACCTTGGTATTTCAAGATTGACTGCAAGTATTTTAATTGATATTGATGCTCAATGGAATTTGTATCTGGCGAATACATATTTACCAGATACATTAAAAAGTCTCAATCTTGATAATGTCAAATTACCCAGAATGTATTTTGGATTATGGTATAGACAAATTAACAATGAAAGTTTAGGGTGTGCAGACATACTAGGATGGAATCTTCAGGAAGAAGTTGAGCGAAAATTAATTGATGACTTAAATTTTTACAGAATTGATAGAGATACATTGCATTTTGACTGGTCAGAATCCTGTATTAGAGGACATAGTGAAAATGTAAAAGGTGGAATTATTAATAATTTTTCAGATATTTCACTCGTTGATTATTCTGGTAAAGTAAACTTTAATGGTTGGATTAATTTTATATTTGACGAAAAGCATAATTATTCTTTTGAAGTATATTGGGATTTTCTTAGAGGAGATGAAATTGAAAAAAATAAATTTGGGATACCAAACCATATTTGGGGAAAAATTCCTGATAAATTTAAGTACGATTATAAGGACTTACAGATGAAATGATAACACGCTACATTAGAATTCAAGCAATAGCGGGGTTTATCTATTTTCAAAGGCTTTACTTTTATTGTAGTTTCTACGTTGGTTGATAATAATGCACTCCGAAATCCGCTGCAACTCATATGCCCACATTAATATTAATTGTAAAAAATCATGCGACAAATAGAAGACTTGAAATTTTGGAACCGTTTTTAAAGCGACAGGGTTTTGTATTTGACAACTATAAAAACGAAAAGAACTCGGATGGATACTTTGTAATGGCAACATTCAAAAAAGGACGAAAAAAATTCATTATCAATTATAAAGATTCTATTCGACAAGTTATTTACCAATTTGACAATTCAATAGTATGCCATGACTTTTATCTCGTCCAACTCGGACTTTCAGACAAGAAACAACTTTTAAACTTTCAGTCAGACAATAAACTTATAGCATTTAAGCATTTACTAGAAGATTTTGAATTTTTGGTTGATGATTTTTTTAACGGTAATTGTATAAAACTAAAAGAGTTTTCAAAACGTCAAGACAATGTCATAACTATACATAACGAAAAACTTAGAGGAGAATACAATATAAAATTTGATGAATTTAGGATTGAAACAGCTAGACTAGATTTCACTAAGAAAAACTACAAAAGAAGTTTAGAAATTTTCAATACAGTTGAGCATAAAAACTTGCTTATTGAACTTGACAATAAAATAATTAAATATTGTGAAAGACACATTTGACAACAAATAACAACTAATGCTAATCGAATAGTTGGCCGATTTTTTAAATAGGGTTTTGAAAATGGTTATGGCTTAATGATATCCATGGGTCCCGGTTTTTCGTGCGAGATGGTTTTACTTCGAATGGACAAATAATAACTTAATTATCAATAATTTAATATGTTATGAAAAAATCAAGAAATAATAATTATTCTCTGGGTGAAGATTCTTATAGTTTTCAAATAGAAGAAAATGAAAAAAAATCCAAAAATATTTCGAAAATCAAATCTTCAAATAAAAATGTTAAAAAAAAGAATGAAAAAAAAAAGAATGCTGATGTGCTAGACAACGACTTAGAAGATTCAGGTTCAGAACAGGATAACTAATAGGAACATTTTGTCAGTAAAAATTTATTGAAAGCAATTTTAATGGCTTTGGCAAAAATGATCATGATAAGTAATAGTCAAAATATAATGTCTTTATTGAGAAATTATATTAAATGATATATTATATTTAATATTATAAACTTTAAATCTAAAATTGAGTATATTAAAATTATGGCACCTGATTATACAAAATTCAAACTATTCGTTTACTCCTGTATTGGTATAGTTGCTGTTACAGGGCTTTACTTCAGCAGCCTTTATAGTTATCTTTTGTTCCATACGCTCATCGAATTTATTACCATATCAATTGCCTTTGCACTTTTTATGCTCACATGGAACACCCGCAATTACATGACGAACAACTATCTCAAGTTGCTTGGCATTGGGTATGGTTTTATTGCTTTAATAGATCTGATTCACACCTTTGCCTACAAGGGCATGAACATATTTCCAGGTTATGGAGCAAACCTGCCTACTCAACTATGGATAGCAGCCCGCTATTTTCAGGCTGTTACTCTTATTGCAGCGCTACTGTTTATGGAACGGAAAGTCAAAAATCATATTATTTTCACATGTTATACCACGGTGGTATTGGCGATTGTATTTACTATATTTTCTGGCAATTTCCCTGCCTGCTTTATTGACGGTAAAGGGCTAACCCCCTTCAAGATTAACAGCGAATACATGATAACCATTCTGCTTCTCGTCTCGCTTTTTCTTTTGTACCGGAAACGAAAACATTTTAGCAATAGGACATTCATTCTCATCGTTGCGTCTATAGTCTTCACTGTTGTATCCGAAATATCGTTTACTGCATACATAAGTGTTTACGGGTTCGCCAATGTGGTTGGTCATTTTGCCAAGCTGTTTGCATTCATCCTTATATACAAGGCCATACTCGTAACCGGGCTCAGGGAGCCTTTTGATCTTATTTTCAGAGACCTCAAGCAGGCGAAAGATGCTCTTCTTAAAACCAACGAGACTTTAGAAGAGAAAGTCATGGAGCGCACAGCCGCACTCCAAAAGAGTCTCACAGAACGAAAACTATCCGAAGAATTATTAAAAAAGAGCGAAGAAAATTTCCATCGTTCAATTTCAGAATCTCCAATGGGCATTCGTATTGTTTCGATTGACGGACATACAGTTTATGCCAATAGAGCTTTCCTTGATTTGTATGAATTCAACAGTCTGGAAGAATTTACAAGTACACCTGCAATCAATAGATACACTCCCGAAAGTTATATACAACATCAGGAAAGAAAGAAAAAAAGAAAAGTTGGAATTGAAGTATACGATTATGAAATAAGTATCATCTGCAAAAATAGTGATATCCGACATGTAAAAGTTTTGCGTAAAGAACTTTTGTGGAATGGCAGTAAACATTATCAGTTCATAAATCTGGATATCACTGAACAAAGGAAAGCAGAAGAAAAATTGAGAAAACTTTCAATAGCCGTAGAGCAAAGTCCAAATGCCGAATGTATTACTGATTCAAATGGAATAATTGAATATGTCAACCCAGTAACGATTGAATTGACAGGATATAAGTTGGAAGAACTTATGGGACGCAAAACAAGTATATTCAGTTCTGGCGAGAAAATAAAACAAGAATATGCCGAACTTTGGAAAACTATAAAATCGGGGAATGTTTGGAAAGGTGAATTACACAACAAAAAGAAAAACGGTGAACTCTACTGGGAATCCACTACTATTTCACCTATCTTCGACGATCAGGGAAAAATTACACATTTTCTAGCAATAAAAGTAGATATTAGCGAGCGAAAAAGGACAGAGGAAGCTTTGAATAATTCACAACTGGAATTAAGAAAATTTGCAATGCATCTCCAAAATGTTCGCGAAGAAGAAAAAACAAATCTGGCCCGCGAAATACATGATGATCTTGCACAAATTTCAGTTGCGTTAAAATTTGATCTGGGCATGTTTGAACGAAAATTATCAAAAGGAATCGAAGCTATCACTTTAGAAGAACTACTTTCTAAACTGAATGATTTTTCTGATCAAGTTGATAATTCCATTAAATCGGCTCGAAGGATTATAAATGGTCTACGACCTGAATTAATTGAATTGCTGGGATTTGAAGAAGGTTGTAAATCATACCTACATGATTTTGAGAAAACACACCACGTAAGTACTCAGTTTAAAAGTACAATTTCGAACCTAAATATTGATTTGAAACAGTCAGTAGCGTTATTTCGTATACTTCAGGAAGCACTCAACAATATTATTAAACATGCCAAAGCAACTTTAGTGATGGTACAATTAACAAATTCTGCCGACAAATTGGTGCTTCAAGTAGTTGATAATGGGGTTGGTTTTGACGTAAATCACAACGGTAGACAAGATTCGTACGGTTTGATTGGCATGAAAGAACGAGTCTTTTTGTTGGACGGTAATTTGGTTATTACAAGTAAAGTGGGTAAAGGAACAAGTGTGAGAGTTGAGATACCCTATATTAGTTAACAGTTAATATATTATTGACATTCAATAGCGTCTAACCGTTCCTTTCTGGGTCTTTCACGGTTTGACGCGTTAGTAATTAAATTTTATCCTTTCAGATCCTTCAACACCATCTGAGAGAACTTCATGACAGGTTTTTTCTGGTAATTATCCTTCAACTACATGAGTGGTGGTAACTTTTTAAAAGTGTTCAAAATAACTTTCTATTTGATTTATATACAAGTTGTTGTAAAACATAACATTCAGGATATGAGTATATTACAAATAAACTCGATGATCTTAGGCTTTTATTTCATCAAGTACCCGAATTCTACACCTAAGATTGTTTTTTATTGAATATTTTATAAAAACTAAAAAGCCCGCAAATTATCTATTTTGCGAGCTTTTGCTATAGTTCTAAATGTTATTGGTGGAAGAAATATAGAGTTAATTTAATCTTGAATACTATATTCTGAACATTTTTTCTATCTCCTGTAATTTGCCTACAAGTGCCTGCATATCATTACTTATTTTACTATCAGTGATACGAGCATAGATTTGTGTCGTGCAGATATTGGTATGCCCAAGCATCTTGCTAACGGTCTCAATTGGAACGCCTTTTGCCAAAGTAATCGTGGTTGCAAAACTTCAGAAATTTACTTTCATATTGCCACAAAGCGATTCGTTCAGATAAAAAAATCAAAGTATAAATTAGAAATTAATTGAAAAAACGTTTATAATATAGTAAAATGTTTTAACTTTGGAGTAATTTTATAAAAAAAAATAGTACCCAAACGTAAATCATCTTTTATAATTTGAAATATGCGAACTCGATTGAAAATCTGCTATTTTACGATATCATTGAATATATGCAACATAACGAAATGAAGTCAACCCTGTAAAGTGAATATATGTGAACTAGTAGTTCTTATACACACTTTGAGTTCGCATAGCATAATGTTCGCATACATACTAAATAAAAGAGAAAAGACAGCAAATGATTTGGGACAACTTGATAAATGGCATAAAAGGATTATTCAGTAGACCTGAAAAGAAAGAATGGCTTGAAAAACTTGTAGAAACTTTAGAGAACAAAAAGAAAGATAATATTTCTCTTCCATTTAAAATAGTCGACATAAAAGAAAGAGGATTTACAGTGAAAGTTTCTGGGTTATATGCATTTATAGCATTCAATCATATGCCATGGAAATATAATGATATAGAATATTGGATTGCAATTCAACCAAAATTGACGAATAAAACATTCTTTTGCAAAATTCACAAGATTTCAAAAGATCCATTGTCTATAATTATTAATGGCGAAATACCTCAATTCAAAAAGGTAGAATTAGAAATAGGAAATGAATATAATGGATTAATCATTAAAAAGTCAAATTATGGCGTTTTTGTTGATATAGGTTACAACTTTGACTGGAAATGTGGTTCATTTGTCGGATTACTACATATGTCTCAGTTCGAAAGAAAAGAATCATTTTTAAATTGCTCAATTGGAGACGAAATAACAATAATATCTCAAGGTTTAAATGAAAATGGACAATTGGTATTTAGTCAAGACCATCAAATTAACGATTGGAAAAATAAAAAACCGCAAAAATTTATAGGTCAAATAGTTTTGGTTCGTATCACAAGAAAAACAGAAGAAAATAATTTATCATTCATAGTAGACGGAAAATACAAAGGTATAATAGCTAATTCAAAAGTTGATTATACACCAGCTATCAGAAGGAAATTCAAAGAAGCAAAAAACAATTTAAAAGATGGAGAAACAATCAATTGTGAAGTGATTAGTTGTGACGAAAAAAGAAGAGTCTTAAATTTAAAATGGATAATTGAATTTGACATTCATTTTGGTATGAGAAATACTATTGAGAACGGTCTTGACTACCATACTTTGCAAAAATTGCTATCAATACGAAATGAAACAGAATCATAAACGAAAGGAAAATAACGTATGCTACACAAGCCTATGGGTCATCATTGGCTGGCTGTCTTATAATCGGCAGGTTTTGCTTCTGCATTTACTTTGTCGCAGTGCAACAGTGAACTCTCCCGCAAACAGCCAAATGCCTAATGCCTCGGTCGTTTGTGTTAATTATAAAAAAGAAAAAAGAATCAGAAATTACTTGAAACCACAACTATTTTACTTTGTCTTATTGCTTTATTCAACGACACTTTTTGGACAACCAAAACAAATAAATCCAAGAAGTAGATTTGACTCAACAAATCTAATTAGTGCCGACCGACAAGAAACTATTGATGGAATAGCTAACAATGACAAAAACACGGATTCTTTTATCGAAAACAATCTTCCTTGGATTGTAGCACTGTCAATATGCATTTTTTCATTTTTTCTAAACGTTAAAATGACTAAAGATTTACAACTATCGAATGAAAGAAAAATCCAACTTCAAATCGAAAGCAATGAACGAAATTTACAATATCAAATAGACAAATCTTTAGAACTTTATCTACAGAATTTAAAATTGATTGTTGCATCAAATAACAAACAAGAATGGTTAAATGACGTGAGAATGTGTATTGCAAATTTTTTGACTAATATCACGTTTATTAAACCAGAAGTGAAAGCTCTATATAAAAGTGAAGATTTTATCACTTATGTCGAAAAAGTATTATTATATAAATCAAAAGCTGAAATTCTCTTGTCTGAACAAAATTATGATGAGAAAGAAGTACTAAATGCAATAAATGACTTCAGTGAAATCTTAAATATTAATCAATCTGAGTATAACGACAACATATTTCAGGAAAAAAGAAAGAATTTGCTTTTAGCAACAAGAAATTTTTACAAAAATCACCAGAGAAAAATAAGATATAACTAATACATGTTCAATGAAGTACTAGTGGCTGAATCACATTTAGCGGTATTTGCTCCAGCAAATCTCCCATACTCTTATGGTTTATGCAATAGAATTGATAAAATTTATTTCAATGAAATAGCTAATCTCGAAAGTCATATCGAAAATGTCCAGAATCTTGATTGACATCAAGTATGACATCTCCTTTTCGAATAGTGCTTATTTGGATCTCTGAGCTCTCAGAGCCTCTCACTTGTCGTTTATCTTGACTTGCTATCTCTTAATGATATATGTCATGTATGTGTCTTTAAAATGATTCTACAAATATGTTTAATAAAACGTATTGCCAATTTTCTTCCAAAAATCTTTTAGTTCCATTCTAAAATCAAAAAGGGCTTAGTTTAAATTAATAGAACAATAAAAGAAGTGCCAGTATATCACTAAAGATAATTAGTGTATTGCATAGATAAAATCTTTTTCTACCTTTGTCGAAGAGTTATTTGACCGACTGCAAATCAAAGCAAACCAACGTGTTTAGCTCGTTACTTATCCATTACCTATTGAGATTTACACAACTGCAAGTTGCTTAAAATGAGCCGAATAATTAAAAAGCTCACGATTGTGGCAAAAGTGTGCCTCGCTAAGTGAAAAGTTATATTTTTATCTATTTCACACACATCGCCTATTTCCTTGAGGTAAGCATTCATTTTTTGATTGCTTAGAATTGGAAATGATTTATTGTCAATTGATTTACCTTTGTATTTATCAAGAATCATTTTGGGAATATCCAAAAGTAAAATATTGGATTGCACATTTGTCTTTTGCCTCTTAGTCATAATCCATAGTTTGCCATCAAAAGAAGTGCGGATTTCTTTATCCGTTAGATTCTTAACATCAATATAGGCAAGTCCTGTGAAGCACGAAAATACAAAAATATCACGAACCAGTTCTAGTCGTTTTATCGCGAACTGCTTTTTCAATAACTTTTCAATATCTTCTTGAGTAAGATAACCTCTATCTACTTTTGTCATATGAATTTTATAGTTCGCAAATGGATCAGTGGCAATCATTCCGTTGTTACGAGCTATAATAATGATACGTTTGAGAAATTGCATAGATTTAGCTGTAGTGTTGGCGTTACTGCCCACTGTAGCCATTAAATAAATCTCAAAATCACAGATGAACATGTTCTTGATTTCTTTGAGTGAAATATCCGTTAAATTGTATTTAAACTGCATGAACTTTTGTAGATGCTTACGTGTGACTTCATATTTTCGATATGTAGTCTGGGATTTAGAGATACCAACAAGTTTTAAAATGTCTTCATTGTGTTTTTGAAAGAGGGACAAAAGTGTTTCGTGATTTTCACTTATCCCCAAAAAATCATTCTTCACCTTTTCAGATGTCACATAATTATCTTTTTGTTGAAGTTCGTGGTAAATGCGGTAAAGAGAAGCTTTAATTTCATTTAATTGAGCATTATATTGCTTGCTATCAGACGAATTCCCGATAACCTTACCCAATTTTACACTCCAGTTGTTTGGATGAACTTCCAATTTGACATTAAATTGAGCGATGTGTCCATCTACTGTAACCCTTGCAATAATAGGCATTTTGCCATCTTTTCGAATTGCATTCCTTTTCAAGTAAAAAAGGACCTTAAATGTACTTTTCATAATTTCATTTTTTAATCGTTACAAAATTAGTTTATTGATTGAAAATGAAATAATTGCAGAGCTGCCAATAGGTGTCAAATGTATGCCAAAACTAGACTTTTTGTGACCTTTTTTTGAACTCAAAAAAAGGTCACGAATTAGTCCCAAAAATGTGGCTGTTTATGACTAATTCGTGTCTTAGGTTACAACTTAAATACAAGGTAGGATGATGAAAAAACCCTACAAAACGTTGATTTTGTAGGGTTTGTCTTTTCGGTGTCGCCTATCGGCTTTACCTTTTGTGGGCGTTGAGGGATTCGAACCCCCGACCCTCTGCTTGTAAGGCAGATGCTCTGAACCAGCTGAGCTAAACGCCCGAAATTTGTATTGAATTTAGAATAGAAGGTGGGCGTTGAGGGATTCGAACCCCCGACCCTCTGCTTGTAAGGCAGATGCTCTGAACCAGCTGAGCTAAACGCCCGAAATTTGTATTCGGATTGGATTACCTTTCTCTAAAAGCAGTGCAAAGATACATCCTTTTTTGAAATCTCAAAACTATAATCTCAATATTTTAAGAATGATATTGAAAAATCAATGCAAGTGCTTAAAAAACAGAATCAATAATTCGAATATATTAATTTGTAATTAAAAATAATACGAATGAAAAGCCTATTAAAGCTACTTTTCCTGTAGATAGTGATCCGTTTTTAATGAATACTTAGAAAAAATATGGGTAATAGCCTCGCTCGTTTATCATAAATCAATGACTGATGAACGGATTTTTCTATATACCGTGAATATCTGATTGATCTAAAATGACAATTTCGTTACATTACCAATTCCCCAAACAGCTTCTCTACCGATTGATCCATGTTGTCCGAAAAGCCCGGATGAGGACGTGATGTCTGGATGCATGAACTGCGTACTGCTGTAAGCCAGCGGAAGCGTTCGGGAATATCCATGTGGGCTATTGTACCACCATCAGGATGGGCCAGACATATTTTCTCAAAGGATTTCAGCGTTTCTTCCAGTAAATCCATGTCAAGCTCTGTTGAGAAACAATGGAGCCGATCAGTATCCAGTTTATACATCATGCGTATGTACTTTGCTTTTTTAGAAAACAAAATAATCCCTACATTGATGAATTCTTCACGTTCCACCTTTGGCAAAACACGAATTACGGCGTATTCATATACCTGTTTCCCTTGCATGCAGCGCTTCGTTTAAAAAGTTTTCGGAATGTTTAAGTCTCTCACTCAGGAATTGATAGTAAATCTCTTTGATTATTTGCGGTGTTTCGCCATTATACGACCAATTGGCCCAATCCTCCGGAATAAGGTCGGTGATCTCACGGAGTATGCTGTCGGTGATCAATAGCCTGCATTCAGCATCTACTTCTTTCAGTTGATCGGCAAAAGGAAGCAGAACATGATCCTTGATCAATGGGAACGAATTTAAGGCTTGTGTTTGCCAGTTTGTCCACGAATGATGAAAGTACAGGATAGCCCCATGATCGATCAACCACAGGTCTCTGTGCCACATTAGCATGTTTGTATTACGCACGGTACGATCCACATTGGTGAGAAAGGCATCCATCCATACGATGTACGAAGCCAGTCTGCCATCTACTTTCGTAGTTACAGGGTCGTAAGTCAGTGCACCGGACAGAAAGTGCAACCCCAGGTTCAATCCCCGGCTACCCTGAAGTAAGTCCTGTATTTCCTCATCCCCTTCTGTTTGTCCGAATGCTTCATCGAGTTGTACAAATACCAGTTCAGGCACACGCAACTTTAAGAGTTTAGCCACCACACCACCTATTAATTCGGCAATAAGTGATTTGGTGCCATGCCCGGAGCCCCTGAACTTGACTACATAGTTAAAGCCATCATCAGCTTCCGCCAGTGCAGGCAGGGAACCTCCTTCACGGAGAGGGGTAATATAGCGGGTAACATTTACAGTGCGTAAATCCATTTGTATAGTTTTTGTTTTATAAATATGAAAAAAGAGGTGATAAAATCATCTTTTAAATAATACCCTAAACGCTTCTTCCACCTTCTTTACCTGTATTAACTGGATATTCAGTTTGCTGATATTTAAACTCTTCAGGTTAAAGTCAGGAATAATCATCTTCTCAAAGCCAAGCTTTTCTGCCTCCAGAATACGTTGTTCGATACGGTTGATCGGACGGATCTCACCGGACAGTCCTACTTCACCTGCTACACAAACATGTTTTTCAATGGCTATATCCACATTGGAAGAGAGGATAGCGGATATAACTGCCAGGTCGATGGCAGGATCATTAACCTTGATACCACCTGCTATATTCAGGAACACATCCTTTTGGGCTATTTTGAATCCGGCACGTTTCTCGAGAACAGCTAAAAGCATGTTCAGCCTGCGCAGATCAAAACCTGTACTGGAGCGTTGCGGAGTACCATAGGCAGCCGAACTTACCAATCCCTGTACTTCGATCAGGAAAGGTCGTACACCTTCAATAGCCGAGGCAATAGCTACACCGCTTAATCCTTCATGGTTCTGGGATAATAATAACTCCGAAGGATTGCTCACTTCTCGCAATCCATTCTGCTGCATCTCGAAGATACCCAGTTCGGAGGTACTGCCAAAGCGGTTCTTGATGGAACGCAGGATGCGGTACATGTAGTTCTGGTCGCCTTCAAACTGCAAAACAGTATCAACGATATGTTCGAGTACCTTAGGGCCGGCAATGGTGCCTTCCTTATTGATATGGCCTATAAGCAGTACCGGAATGGATGTAGTCTTGCAGAATTTGAGCAGGCTGGCTGCACATTCACGCACCTGGGATACACTCCCCGGCGAGGATTCGATCAACTCGGTGGAAACTGTCTGTATGGAATCAACAATGACCACATCAGGTTGTATATTCTGGATATGCACATATATCTGCTCCAGCGAAGTTTCACTGACAATATAACAATCGGGATTCTCGAATTTCAACCGTTCAGCACGCAGCTTTAGTTGCTTGACACTTTCTTCTCCTGAAATGTACAGTGTACGTTTTCCTTTAAGATTCAATACAACCTGAAGTACTAATGTAGACTTGCCTATACCCGGTTCTCCCCCAATTAATACCAATGATCCCGGTACCAATCCACCACCAAGCACACGGTTCAATTCGTTGCAACTGGTATCAAAACGGCTTTCTTCACTTGTTTCAACTTCAGTAATTAGTATCGGCTTCTGTTTGATGATTTCCACACCTGCCATCTGGAACCTGGGAGCAGGATCCTTACCGATTATCTCTTCCACATAGCTGTTCCATTCTCCACACGACGGGCATTTCCCTATCCATTTAGGGGAATCGACTCCACAGTTCTGACAGACATATACGGATTTGGTTTTGGCCATGGTTTGGTTAGTTGGTTAATTGGTTGATTAGTTGATTAAGTTGATTAAGTTGATTAAGTTGATTGGCTAATCAGGTTAATTGACAAATAAGGAATTACAAAAATAAGTAATTTTATTGATTAAAATTTAGAATTGTTATTTTCGTCTGATTACATATCTTTCAGTATAGTATCCTGAATTTATTACAAAAGGATAGAATTCGCATGTGTTGTGCCAAAAGAGTAATCTGCCTGCTCAACCTAATTGACCAATTAACCAATCAACCAATCAGATTTCCCTCTTCCTCCAGTTGCCCTTCATCAGATATAAATATCCAAGGCTGCCAATGATGATCCAGTAAACAAATTCTGACATCCATACTACATAGGTCTGACTGGGATGGATCACGGATGTGTAATAAACGTAGCTCAGGTAAAAGAACAACGTCAGGAATTCAATAAAGAAAGCAGTTCGCGTATTGCCGGTACCCGAAACACCACTGAAAACGATATTCCCTACTGCACAAAAAATAATGGCAACTGATATAACCCTCAATACAGGGATGCAGGCAGCAATTAATACGGCATCATCGGTATAAATTCGTGTAATAAGTTCCGGCAAAGCAAGCGTGAACAAAATCATTGGCACAACTATAACTAATGCTATACCTATAATACGCTTGATAAAGGGCAATACTTCTTCTTTTCTTCCTGCACCGATCAGATTGCTTACCAGTGTGTTAACCGTGGTGGAAAGTGCTGAACCCGGTATCATAAGTAAAATATACGTACTTCGCCCGATATTACTGACTGCCAGTGGAAGTTCACCCATTCGTTCGATAAAAATAAAAAACATGAACCAGGTGGAAATGGATATAAAATACTGGAACATGATAAAAATGGACAAATTCAGGATATTCAAAAGGATTTTTAATTCCACTCTGTTGAATTCGAAGAGTCCGTACTTCTTCATATCCGTTTTGTATATTGTGTGCCACACTAGGTAAACCAATGTGACTGCTTCTGCAATAACCGATGAAATCCCTGCACCTGTAATACCCATTGCCGGAAACCCAAAATGACCGAATATCAGGGCATAATCAAAAATAACATTGGTAATGGCCATTAAAATGGCAGAAGTAGTAAGAATACGTGTTTGAGTAATACCAACATAAAGCCCCCTGAAAATCACATTCAGGAACGAGAAGAAGAACCCGTATATGCGCCAGTCCATATATTCAATTGATGCTTTGTACACATGCTCCGAACTGACAAGAAGCTTCATGATGTGAGGAACTCCTTTAACTGACAACCCAAAAATAACTGCACTAATCAGAAAATTGAAGATAAGGCTGTTGTTGAATATAGGACCGATTTGCTTATAGTTTTTCTCTCCATTACGCCTTCCGATCAGAATCTGGGCTCCCTGGCTAAAACCAAACCCAATCATGTAAATGGCAAAGTAAAATACTCCACCAATGGCAGAGGCTCCTAATTCTACTTCTCCCACACGACCCAGGAAAGCCGTATTGGTGACATTGATGATATTCTGTGCCAGCAGGGTCAGAAAGATCGGATAGGTAACTTTGAATATGTTTTTGTTGGAAGTCAAAAGATGTACTGTTTACTGATTTTTGCAAAAGTACAAAAATGGAGTGATAAACCGACAGTATAGAATCGAAAGAGTTCTCAATCTTATATTTTTTTTACTGCATTCGTTTACCTCTGTAAATAGACGTAACATTCAAAGTACATTTCTGCTTTGGAGAGTAAATTGTAGGTTTAGGAATTAAAAATAAAAAATTTAGTTTATAATTTACGGTGAAGTTACAAAGGAGGCTGTCTAAATCGACCGATAAGAAACAGGAGGTACTTTAAATGGGTAGCAACAAGAAATGGAAGTGAATTATTGATAGGTCAAAAGCTCAATAAAAGTTGATTGATATAAAAACCAGGATTATACAGGGACCCGAATTATTGGTTGTGGAGTCATTTTAAAAGCAGTTTAGCAGGGTGCTAATCCGCATTTATCGAAAATATCATGTTCCAGATGAGAAACTTCTTCAGGAGTAAGTTTATTGATTTCATTTCCGCCCAGCAATATATATTTAGCTTCGTTTAGTACAGGTATGTCTTCGGGGTGAGTACTCATGTATTCTTCCCACATCTCCTTGAGTATGAGATTGGGATTTAGTACGTAATTAATGAAATCATCATTAACCAGAAGGCTTAGCAAACGTTTATTAGTAGTTGAATTCACGAAGTTGCGTTTTATTTATACTAAAGACGCAAATTCATATTGAGTTGTACTCAATGAATCAATTATTTAATTAATTAAACTGCGCAAGAACGCATTTTGGAAATTCCACGGTGAATAAGATTGCGGACAGACTGGTAATTCATATCCATTAACATGCATATCTCTTCGTATTTTTTTTCTTCGATATAGTATAAAACGATTGCTTTACGTTGACGTGGAGATAATTGGTCCAGTATTTTAGTGACGAAGACATTGTTCAACATCTCTTTTTCATTTTCGATATAATCTTTTTCTATGTTGTCACCCGAAACAACGTCCAGTTCTTCAACTGCCACATCTGAAAGGTTTACCCGTTTCCGGCTTTCATCACACAATTTATTTTTAAGGGATATAATGATATATGATTTGAAATTGGCAACCGTATCCAGTTCTGTCCTTTTGTTATAGATTTTAATAAAAACATCCTGAATACAGTCTTTAAGTAACTCTACATCCGTGGTCAGTTTACATCCGTAATTATAGAGTAGATTGACATGCATGTTATACAGCTTTGAAAATGCAGCTGTATCGCCGTTAATAAAATTGCCGAGTAATTCGGATGTTTGAACATCAGTATTTAAATAAGGTGATTTAAGCGAGTATGAATTTTCCATCACGGTATTGTATAAATTGGTTACTAATTTCTATGCAACAAAAATACAGGGTTGCAGTCTGAAGTTGTTGGAAATTCTGATTTGTATATGGTAAAAATAGGTAACATGCTTTAGAACATATTTTAGTGTTAATATCAAATATGTCTAAATATTAAATGCCGGAACAACCTTTCAGCTGTTCCGGCATTTAAATAAAAGTGCCTATTAATAAACGGATTCTATTATAGTCTTTGAATCCAGTATGCTCCGTTTCCTGCTCTATCTGCACTTAGGTTGAATACCTGATTGCCCGGAATCGACTTATTCAAAAGTGTTGTCAATCCTGTCTTGCCATCAATATACTTAAGTTGATATTTTCCTGCTTCAAGTTGAATAGGAATTTCTGATTTTGATTGGGTGAAAATGATATTTCCAATACCAGATTTTACCAACATCTTGTAATTACCGGTTTTTACCTCTTTTACTTCCATTTGTGCAGCTGCTTTTAAGAACTCAACTTCTTTGACCATCAACGAAGGGCATGACCCACCTGCCATCAATACTGCCCATGCCATGTCGGGATAATTTTCTGTATTATAGGTTACAGCTTTACCCGGGAATTTAGTCCGATATTCAATAACTGCTTTATAGGCTTCATTGAAAGTAACCTTGCCAACTTTCATTAAACGGGCATGCTGACGTGGTGCTAAATTAAGTCCACCAAGGGGCGCATAGACAGTTCCATCGTTTTTGTAATGCCAGTACCGAATGTCAATGATATCAACAATAGCAGCCCTCTTAGGATCATTCAGGATAGAATCCTGCACATCTTTGGTGGTACTTAATGCTATGGTTGCTTTTTTCCCTGTTTCAGTTTCCCATTCACCAATTACATCCAGCCAATACTTAACGAACTTTAGTGGTCCTGTAAATTCAGCACTGATAAGTTGCACTACATTTTTATTGTCTGCAAAATTATTCAGGCATTGACGGATGTAAGTCCGGTAATATTGTTTGCGTACAGGATTTGAAATGTCGTAAAACATATCTGCCCTGAAAATACGTTTATCCCCTGCGAAGTTTACAGGCTCCGGAAATCCGAGGTCATTGATGTTATTTGCCGAACGCCATGGACAATCCACCCAGTGAGCACCTGCTTCTATGATATTATGTTGGAAAAAGTTTTCATGGAACAGGAGTAACCCTTTCTTTTGACCTTTGTCGGCAAATTCCTTCAATCGATACCAGTACCAGGCATTCGGACGATTTAAGTCGTATTTTGATAATCCATCCCAGGCTGTCCCTTCACCGCTACGGCCAAAAGGTTGTTCATAAAACGGTGCCCAGACATCCCCATCACGTCGACGTATTCTCTCATGATCATCACGGCGGCGATCGGTCCATAGCCCGTAGTTATGATCCAGAATTGCAATTCCATTTGCATCCATGGAGGATACCACTGAATCAATCCGATCGGTAAGTCCGAAGCCTTCACGTCCCGGAACAAACCTTGTTACATGAGGTCTGGTTAAGTTTGAATTTATATAGTTTGGTTTCAGTTTACCGTTCCACCACTGAACATCAAGTTTGCTGCCGGTGATTAATGCACCATCACATACAAGTCGTCCATCTTCGATGGAAATGGTTGGTATATATGCATTCACTTTCATGGGTTTGCTTTTCAACTCACTGGTTGTCATCAGGTCTGAATGAGCAATAGAAGGGGTAAAGGTGGCTTGTTCAATCCAATTTTCGAGTGTCAACAATGGAATATACGATTCTTTTACCATTTCAGCAGCCACTTCTACAGAAGGGCTACTGGAAGCATCTGTATTTTTTGGTAAGACACGTCCGCGTGCCGACACATCCTGATTTAATCGCTTGGTCAATTGATAATAATACAAGCTTCGGGGTTGAACGTGATTATTCGATTCTGCCCATTCACCATCCCCTGAAAATTGTGCCCAACACCCGTAAGCCCTGTTGGGTGCATCCTTTGACGGAGAATAACATTCAATTTCGGAAGCCGTACATTGCCAGAATAAACTGTTTGCTGTTCCCCAACCGGCACCATTCTTGCCTTGTCCCAGGTTTTTAAAAGTAAGGTTGTTCCCATCGATATCTACGACATCAAACAATAATCCGCAAGCCCAGGCATCAATGGCTCCGCTGAATCCTAATGCCCTTTTAGCTGCACATTGTACAAAAGCATTCGGTCCGGGAGCACAATATCCCGCAGCAAAATCATTTATTCCATCTTCCGAATAACACCGTTGGAATAAGTTCTGCTGTCCCATGGTATAAAATGTAATCCGGCGTAATCCTCCTGTTTCAGAAACAGGTGCTTTCGAAATACAATCTTCCACGGTGATTTGCGAAGATGTTGGTTGAAGGAAAACAGCATTCCCTGCAAAGTGCGTAAAATTAATCTGACGAACCCAGCAATTTTCAGCATTTTCTATCGAGACTCCTGTCCAGCAATGATCTTCATCTTTTGGATATTGTTTGTTGTAATCGGATGTCATGGTCAGATTTTCAACCCCTGAATCCGAAATGCGTCCGTCCCATTTGTAACTAACTACCGTAGCACCACCAAATTGAGGATCGATAGCTGCTGTCAGTGGAGCATTTATGGTTATCGTATTTCCTTCAACAGCAGCAATTGTCCTGTCCCAGGCAACATCCATATCACCCGGTTTCCAGCCTAAAGCACTGATACCACCGCCAAAAATGTCACACCCGATTGAAGCAATCCATTCTTTTGATGACAAACGAACAATTTTTAATCTGTCTCCAACTTTTATTTTACCGGCAGAAGTCAGCTCAAGTTTTAGTTGGTTAACCGGAACATAGGTTGAAACCAGTTTCAGTGAATCTTTGATCAACTGATTATTTATGCCTTCTATGTGCAGTAAAGCACTTCGATCTACCCCATGTTTCAGTAGAATGGTTTCATGTTTATCACTGCCTCGTAATACCACACCTGAAACCTGTATCCAGAGACTTTTGTCCAGGTTGAATACTCCTTTATCCAGTAATACGGCTCCACGGAATCCTTTCTTGTCAGCTTTTAATGCAGAAACATAGTTGATAGCACGCTGTATAATTTCCGAAGCATCGCCTTCTATATGAGGTACGAAAATTATATTTTTAAAATCAGGAATATCCTGTTCCGAGCTTTTGTATCCACAGTATGAAAAGTCAAGAATCCTGTTTCCTTTGGGATCCTGCGAATAAGTTATGACATTTTTTTTTACCTGCAATGCAAAAGACTGGGCAGTAACAGGCGCCACATATCCAAGACATACCATGCAAAGAAAAATCCCTGTATTTTTAATAATACTCATTTGATAAATGTTTTATTGAATGGATTAAACTGTAAGCTAAAACATACCGGTTAATCAGCAATTAGAGCAAGCTCTTCCTTTTTGCCAGTGTGTCATGATTGTTCTTTTCATCTTTCCAGTTTACTTTTGTTTTGGTATTGATCCCATTGATATACTTTTCGATATTGGTATATCCATCCCCGTTACAATCTTTTACTGCATCAGTAGGATCATTCGGGTTAAGACCATTTGCTTTTTCCCAGGCATCAGGCATACCGTCATGATCCGAATCCAGATAAGGCTTTCCATTGTATTCAGGAAGTCCTCCCACCTGACGGATATCAGTGATAATTCCTTTTTTGTAGGAATCAGCAGGTAAACGTCGTTTTACATATTTGGGGATAAATTCAGGAGCATTTTTTACGTAAATTGCTTTTCCGGTAATAACCGTTTTAATGACCCGAGTATCGACAGCATCACGTTTTGGAAAATTAGCTCCAACGTTTTCTAACACCGATTTGTATGCTTGTTCTGCACTGATTACGGTTACATTCGGCATTACAAAAGGTTTATCAACTCTGATTTTCGGTAAGTAATCTCCAACCTGATGTTGTTCCGATAATTGAACCCCACCGTCCCAGTTATTCTTGGTTACTTTTTCATTTCCTTCAACTATATTTCCCGAAACATAAGCTTGTCCAAATGTAACCGGTTTGCTTGTGTCTCTTCCTGCTTCAGGTTTTAGTATCCGGTAGGATATTGGTTTATCCAATGGTGTAATAGGTCCCGGCTTGAAATAATTATTTATAATATTGAACTGGCTGTTATAGTCACCGCCATCTACCGAACGATTCCACCAGTTAAAAATAACATTGTTGACGAAATTAAATCCTTCATCCATTCCAACTGAACAATTACGGCTGATATTTGATGCATACAGGTTACGGGTAAACATACAGTTGTGTCCACCACAGGTTGATCCAAAGGCATGATTATAGGTATCCATTGCTTCGGAGAATATCGAATTCTGAATGGTGACATTGACAGTAGGAAGTTTTAACCCTTTTCCGTTTTGCCCACGATCATATACATGGCGATAGATGGACATATTTTCATCCAGTCCCCAGCTGGCAGAGCAGTGGTCAATTATGATATTGCCCATGGGGTTTCCTCCGATGGCATCATCCCTGAATGCAACATCCTGAGCCCCCCTTCGAAAGCGAAGGTGACGCATTATTACATCGTGGGTATCAATTAAAAAAGATGCTCCGGTAACACATATACCATCTCCCGGAGCAGTTTGTCCTGCAATTGTCACATAAGGTGCTCTGACGTGAATAGGTGTGGATATCCGGATTATGCCTGAGACATTAAAAACTATAATTCTGGCACCTCCAGTTTCACATGCTTCCCGGAATGAACCAGGGCCGAAATCAGCCAGTGAGGTTACTTCTATTACTTTTCCTCCACGACCACCGGCAGTATATTCACCACCTCCTTCTGCACCCGGGAAAGCAGGAATCACAGCTTTTAATAAATCTTCAGGTTTTGATGCCCATGGTTTATAAGGACGACCTGATTTGTCCTCCTTCATTACTATCGGTAGCGCTTTTTCCCAAGCAACATCCGATTTCATCTCACACTCTTTGGTCTGACGGGCGGCTCTTGTCTTTACTGAGTCCGGGATTATTGGGTATTGAGCCATTACAGGCACTACTGAAACAGTTAATACCAATAATGATAAAACTTTGTTGAATTGATTTCTTTTCATTCGAATATATTTATATCCTTAAAACGAATAAGAGACCCTTTTGTAATCAGATAAATCACTTTTTTCTGTATTTACTTATATATTCGGTAGGTGTCTGGTCATATTTTTTCCTGAAACACTTGCCATAATAACCCGATTCTTTAAATCCGACAGCAAATGCCACCTCCGAAATAGTCATATCGGTATTCTTAAGCAATTCAATTGACTTGGTAAGTCGAATTTCCTTGATCGTATCAACAGGAGCCAAACCGGTAAGACTCTTTAGTTTCTTGAAAAATGCCGACCGGCTCAATCCAATATTGTCGGCAATGGTATCAATATTGAAATCACTGTTGTCGATATTTTCTTCAATAACCTCATGAATCTTATCGAGGAATTGAATATCTTTTTTCATCAGGTAGTTTTCGTACGAGTCATTGTTTTCAGGTATTTCTGTTTTTTCCTGTTTCCATATTTTATCCCTGAATACTTTTCTGTCACTTAACAATTGTTCAATACGCGCTATAAGGTATTCCTTGTTAAACGGTTTTGTAATATAAGCATTGGCTCCCATGCTAATGGCTTTTATCTTATCCTCATCGTCATTTTTAGCCGTCAGGATTATGACAGGGATATGGCTGATCTGGAAGTCGTTGCGAATATGTTGCAACATCTCCGTTCCAGTCATTTCTGGCATCATTTGATCGGTTACAACAATGTCGGGATGATATAGATTCACTTTTTTAAGTCCTTCCACTCCGTTTCCGGCTATGTAAACCTTATATCTGTCTTCCAGTTGCATCTTAAGCAAATTGCATAAATCTTTATTATCCTCTACTACTAACAAAGTAGGCAATGCATTTTTATTTTCTGTTGTTTCTTTCAATAATATATCGTCTGATTCAGCCTCAACTTCCCCCTCTGATATTTCATTGACAGTATCATTTTCATAAAAGTTTACTTCTGACGGATTATAATGATCTTTTCCCAGTATTAATTCAACTGTAAATACCGTACCTATTTCAGGTTTGCTTTCTGCACTTATGCTGCCATGGTGTAAGTTGACAATCTCTTTTGAAAGTGCTAAGCCAATGCCTGTACCCGGATAATAGGTATTCTTTGAATTCTCGCCCTGGAAGAAACGTTCAAATATCTCAGCAATTTTATTTTGCGGAATGCCAATACCGGTATCCTCTACCTTCACGAAACAGCGTAATCCGTCATCCGTTAATCCGGACGTTACCAATATACTTCCACCTTTTTGAGTAAATTTAAAGGCATTTGAAAGAATATTCCGAATAACTATTTCAAGTTTTTCTTTATCTCCCCAAATAAATATATCATCGTCAAAAAAATGGAAAGTAAAGCTGATTTCCTTTTCTTCAGACATTATGCTGAATTCTTTATGAAAAGAATCAACCAGGTCATTCAGGTTTAACTGTGAAACATGCAGGATCATTTTCCCGTTCTGAATCTTGCGGAAATCAAGAATCTGATTAACCAGTTGAAGCATTTGACTGGCATTTTTTTCAATCATTGATACGTATTGAAGTCCTTTTTCGGTAAGTTGTTGTTTCTGCTTTAATTCCTGAATTGGACCCATGATAAGTGTCAACGGGGTTCGCAATTCATGAGATATATTTGTGAAGAATTTGATTTTAAGCTCAGACACCCGTTGTTCCACATAAATATCATTCCGCATTTTTATGTAAAATAGTACTCCCCGTATCAGATAATATACCAGAATTAGTGTGAGAATAAAATAGATTGTATACGCCCACCATGTTTGCCACCAGGGAGGTAAAATGATAATTTCCAATATTCTTTCCGATCGCAGTGATGGATTTGCCTCGTCAATAGTTTGAACTATGAAATGATATTTTCCCGGTGGAATATTTGGATACGATGCAATACGGTTTTTCCCGTTAAAGTGCCATTCCTCTTCAAATCCTTCCAGAATATATTTATAGGATACCCGGTTTTGATTGTAGAAATTTAAAGCTGCAAATTCAATAACAAAGGTTGATTGGTTGTGATCGAGTGTAATGGACCTGGCATAGCGGATCGATTCTTTGGCTATCGAATTCCCTTTTAAGCTTTTTAATTCATGGTTTGATAATAGAAAGTCGACAATGAAAGTTTTATAATCTGAATTATATGTTTCTATTTTTTGAGGGTTAAATGATAAGATTCCCATTCGGCTCCCAAACCATAAATCACCGGATTGACATTTAAGGGCACTCTCCTGTTCCATCTGGACACTCTGGAAACCATCATACCGGTCGAAATTCCGGCATGTTTCCTTTGCCTTGTCAAAACGTGCCAATCCATTTTCCGAAACCAGCCACAGTGCATTATCATTGTCTTCAATAATCGAGACGATTACATTTGCACTTAGTCCCTCCTTCAGGCTGTAGGATTTAAATACAGGATGCTTTGTAGCTTTATCGTAACTCTCAAGTTTATTCAACCCTCCACCAAAAACACTGATCCATATTTGAGAGGATGCATCTTTAAATAAGACATAAATATCATTATCAGCGATGTTTGATGCTGAAGTATCCGATCGGTAAATCTCAAAATCAATTTGATTCGGATTCTTAAAATGGCTGTCAAAAGAAATCAGACCATCGCTTGTTCCAACCCAGATACGACCGTTTTTATCCTCGGTTATATTCCGGATTTCCATGTACAAGCCGTACTTTGGATAATGCTCGAAACTATTAAATTTACTTTTAAAGGATGTTTTTCCCTTTTCGATGGTCAGAAGGTTTAGTCCTCCTCCAAACAATCCGATCCATATCCGGTTGCTGCTGTCTTCAAAAGTATAGTAAATGTCATTCCCGCTAATGGATTGTGGATTTTTTTCATCGTAAACATACCGGGTTAAACTGTACCCTGTAGGACTTTTGCTGTTCAGTTCAGCCTTGACAAGTCCATTTCCTTTCGTTGAAAACCAGATATTGCCTTTCCTGTCTTCCATAATATGATACACATTTCCAATAAAATCGCTCTTCTTTGAAAAAATGTGTTTCACTTTTCGGTTCCGGTCAAGTTGATATACTTCACCCTGACGGTTTGCAACCCAGATATCTCCATTCCTGGTTTGATTCATTGTCTTAATGGCAATATCGGTACTTGCAGGATTCGTAGAAGGTAAATGGAACAGGTTAAATTGTTGTTTTGGAAAAATGATTTTAAAAAGACCATTTGTTGTTGAAGATAGCCAGAGAATATTATCTTTATCCAGCAACAAATCGAAAAATATCTTTTTATTTCCGTTTAAAGTCAACTCAGGTTGGTTGTTCAATAGTTCCATTGAAGCCGTTGTCCTGTCAAACCATGTCACATCTCCGGAAGTTGTCAGAAAAAACATGCCTTGATCCTTGCCATCCTGATACTTTAGTGTTTTATTTACATTTCCCGACGGGAGAACATATTTTTTTACGAATTTATTAAACGGGTCGTAATATACCAGGGAAGTTTGGTTTATCTCAAACCAGATTTTATCGTAACTGTCAAAATAAGAATTTGTAACTACATCGTTACCTGATAAGGAAATGACTTTTATTAAACCGCCAGTGCGGTCATCATACTCAAAAATACCTTTATTCCGAATTGAAATATACAAATTTTTGCCGTTATTACTAACCATGTTTTGTATCTCACTGCCTTTGATTAAGGACCTTTTTGATACATTACCATTAATAAAATCCACTTTGTAGATATCACCAAAACTATCGCCTAACCAGAGTATTCTGCCCAATGTATAAGCACATGTAAATTCACGGCTGGCATCAAGTCCTATTTTCCGAAGCACGTAGTTCCAGGGTTTTGATTTCAATATATTCCCTTTCTGACAGGAAATTATCTTGAAATCCAATCCAATCCAGTTAATATAGGTTGAATCTTCAATGAGCAGGTTATTCGTCAGTTTATGTTCCCGTTTGCTTTGTGAATCATACAGCAGCGAAACATCCAGACTTCCGTTGCCTTTCGAAACAGCCTTTAGTAAATCTTTATTTTTGGTGAGTAGTAATAAGTCTCCTTTCTCCGTTTTTTGAATCTTTATGATCTTTGGGCTGACAGAATACTTCTTTTTTATCACATTAAAAACGTCATAGAAAAGTTCATTCCGTTTATCAAATAAATATAATTTATGGTCAATGGTTTTTATCCACAGGTTTCCGTCTTTTGCTTCAACAATTAGTTGCAATTTAAGGGGAGGAATATCCGTATTGTAGTCGTCTCTGTTGTTATAACTTTTGAACTTTACACCATCAAAACTGGTAAGGCCATACCAGGTACCAAACCACATAAATCCGTCAGCATCTTTTAATGAGTAAAAAACAGTGTTGTGCAGCAATCCATTCTCAGTCGTGTAGTTTTGGACAATCATATTTTTAGTGCAAAAACCTGATTGTATAAGTAGAAAAAGTAAAAGAATAGGAAGTAGTAACTTCTTCATGGCTAAATAAATATCTTTTTATGAAACTGGGAAACCACATTAATTGAAATGTATAAGCCCGATTTATTCTAAATGATAAAACATTAAATGATTATCCGCGAAACATCCCAAACCATAAATATTGTATTTAACTATAGGTGGTGACGAAATCAAAGAAGAAATAATCTGTGTAAATCAATGTTATCAGTGGACGAACTCTTTTATCCTTTTTATTTTTAATTTCATTTATTGAAAATTAATCTGTGTAAATTAGCGCCTTTAGAACATAATGCGGATAATCATAAAACCTTAAATTGTGGGCCTTTATTTTCGTAAAGCGTAATTTTAAAATGTCTGAATTGTTTGATTCTGATATACAAATATATAAAACTAATTGTAATTAAACAATTAGTTTTATAAGTAGCTTTGAATTAGTCTTGTAAAGTTATGCAAATGCCTGGTTCCTTAGAATATTTTCACCCACGGGTTATCGCTTCGAAAAGGTACTGCCGGTAATCCTTCTTTATTGGTAAAGTTTGACATGGCTGCTTCATTCCAGGCAAACCGAACAGCTACAGGCTTTTTTACAGTAGGCGAAGATACGATTATTTTATCCCCACTGATTTCAGCATTAGCCTCTACGAATTTACCATCACTGCCTGCTATGGTGAACCACTCGAGGGGTTTGCCATTCCGGCTGACTAATTCGCTGCCGGTATTGGTGAAGGTTATCTCAATTTTATCGTTGTTTATTTTTAGTCGTTTAAAGGTAGGACCTGAACAAATAAGGTCTTTGAAACCGTATACTTTGTTCAAAGCAATAAGACTCAACCGTCGTCCTACTTCCCATTTATACCCCGGATGAATGTCCACCAGGCTATCCACCAGGTCGGTAATTGTGATCATGCCGGTATTCGGCAGGGTAAGTGCCAGGCTTTGCGCTTCCCACATTTCAGGAAGGTTTTCGGGCGTATGTGGTCGAACATCTTTGGCTATTGAATAACCATACGGGGCAATCTGTACAAAATAAAATGGCATTTCTGTATTTCCCCAGTCACTACGCCAGCTTTCAATCAGGGTCTTGAACTTGTAAGCATACCGTATGTTTTCATTCAGGAAGCAGTTCGACTCGCCCTGATACCAAAGGAATCCTCTGATAGCAAATGGAATCAGTGGACGGATCATGGTGTTATAAAACTTCCCGGGATCTCCTTTATCATTAGAAAGTGGTTCAAGTACTTTCCCGTCTTTCATTTTCGGGGATATTTCCAGCTTGCTTGCTTCAATCCATGGTTCTATACGGCTTCCGGGAACTGCTGAAGAGATCATTCCGATTGGAATATGTAACTTCTGATACAATTCTTTGGCATAAAAATAACCCACTGCCGAAAAATCACGTAATGCCGTGCCACTTGCAACGTCCCAACCACCATGGGTGGAATCGGGTGACATAAATTTCCTTTTTACCAGAAAAATTCGAATGTTTGAATTGTTTGCTGTCGCCAGATCATCTTCTGCCGGCTTTTTCCCTTTTACTGTTGGCTGGATCTTGCTGTTTTTGCGCATGCTGTATTCCATGTTCGATTGTCCCGAACATAGCCATACTTCACCCACCAGGATGTTTTTCAGTTTTATTGTGTTGGTTCCTGAAATTGTCATATCACGGGGTAGCTCAGAAGCTACCATGGGATTGAGCTTTACTTCCCATTTTCCTGAGTCACTGGCAAAAGTTTCTTTGTGTTGTGCGCCAAATACCACTGTTATTTTCTCTCCCGGTGCTGCTGTACCCCAGATAGGTACTGATTCTAAACGCTGCAGGATCATATTGTGCCCGATAATCTTCGGAAGTATTATTTCTGCCGACAGATTAGAAAAGACACTCAGCAAAATACTTAATGTCAGGAATGAAATTCTTTTAAAGTACATATATTTTTGATTTAAACCTTTTTTTATAAGTAGTGATAATGATAAACAACAATATAAAATAAATCCGGACAATCTTTTATTTTTTCTTTTCTCCGAATTCAGTCTGTTGCCGTTCCACTTCGATCAATACTTTCTGTTTTTCTTTTTCCGACAACTTTATCTTATTCGATTCAGATTTTTCAGTATTAATCCCTGAAACCCTTTGTTGTTCAAGGAAACAAAATGGTAACGCAGCCGGTATGCTTTCAAATTCAAGCTCTGCAGATGTTGGTGCCTGTGTTCCTTCGAATCGGACATGTGCTTTGACTTTTATCTTTCCAGCCTTTTTGGTTGATCGTACCAGTAATGGTGCAGATCCGAATTCCACTGCCCTTGGATTGGCTCCTATCCGTTCATCGCCGATAATTTCACCTTCACCTTCCACGGTGAAAACTATATCTTCCTTTGCCAGTCGACGTACATTGCCATTGTCATCTGTGATTTCTGCAACTACCACTATAAAGTCGGAACCATCCGCCACAAGTGCCTGTTTCTGGCTATCTGCTGTCAGGCGTATCTTTGTCGAACGGCGTGAAGGCATCTTCTTTTCGGAACATACCACTTTTCCATTAATGATACCTTCGGCAAGTATACTCACTTTCTGCCATTTTTTCTCAACATACGAATACTCGCGGGCCTCCCAGAAGTCAAACACTTTTTCAAACGTAACGGGTGCATAGGGGATATGTCCTTTTTCATGCACTACAGGTTTTGTTACGCTTTTTCCTTCGTAAGCAGTCAGCCTTACCGAATCACAGTTACTGAAAACCACGACTGCTGCTTCCGAAAAGGGAGTCATTTCATTTGCAATATAAACCATGGGGCCATCGTCGGCTATCGAATGTTTGACGGATGGATCTACCTGGCTTTTAAACATGTAATAGGCATATTTTGGCTGACGGAATGCATCAAATATGCCACCCCAATAGGGATCGGGATGGTATCCACGTTGATGGTCGAAAGGATGCCACTGCGCACCACCGATAAACTGTCCGGTAGTATGAAACATGGCGTCGTACGACTGTGCCAGTGACAAAGCCTGTACAATTTGTGGTCGTTCTCCCCAGCTGCGGCTTGCACGGTTGTTGTTGTTATGGGCATACCAGTCATCCACATTTTCACCAAATTCACGGGTGAAGATGCTCTGTTTAGCTTTTCCTTCATCTGTTGGCCAGCCGTAAACCACATCGTAGTTGTCGGCAACTCCTTCGGAATGTAAATCGGCTGCAGCTGCAGGGGCACCCGGATATGGAAATTCGTCACGGGTAATTTTCAGTGAATTTATAGAAAAGTTGAGTGGATACCTTGTTTCATTTAAAATGGGTTCCCACATCAATACCGATGTATGGTTCCGGTCCCGGCGAATCAGGTTTCTGGTATTTTCATAAACCAGCTGTTCGAAGTTGGGATCTTTATTCCAGTATTGCCAGCCGGGAGTGGCTACAATGATAAACAATCCCAGTTCATCGCAGGCATCCATAAAAGCCGGATCCTGTGGGTAATGGGCTGTGCGGATAATGGTGCAACCTGCATCGCGCAATCGTTTGGCATCCCGCCATTGCTGTGAATTGGGAAGCGCATTGCCTACATAGGCAAAATCCTGATGACGGTTGGCTCCAATCAATTGTCCGTAAGGTTTCCCGTTCAGATAGAAACCATCTTTCCCTCGGAACTCGGCTTTACGGATTCCTATACGGGTGGTTCCTCCATCGAGTGTCTTTTTTCCATTTTTTACCAACGAATTGACCCTGTATAAATAGGGTGCATCCGGTGACCATAGATGCGGATTAAGTACCAATGCTTGTTGGTTGACTGTTTTTGATTCACCGGGTTTTAGAGAAATAGTCGAACTTATTTTTTTGATAACAGTTCCCACAGCATCAGTCAAAGTAGTTTCCATTGTCAGGTTTTCCGTTTTCTTTCCACTGTTTTTTACTTCCGTATTTACAAAAACCTGTGCGCTTTTATCGCTGATGGCATTAAAATGGACAAATACACCTCCTCCTGCTGTTTTCCCGGATTCCAGGGCATCGGTTATGGCAACCTGATTTTTGCAAATCATCCATACATCGCGGTATATGCCACCGTGATAGGCAAAGTCAAGGGTATATTCAGGTTTTCCGGGAGGATATGTCTTGTCGTCGCTGTTATCTGTCATGACGGACAACAGGCAGGTATCACCGGCCTGGATTCCTTGTCCGGTAAGCGAAATAGTAACAGGCAGGTAGCCACCCAAATGTTCTTTTACTAATTTTCCATTCAGATATAAGTTCTGTTTGCCCATAATGGCTTCAAAATGGATGGATATATCTTTTCCTTTTGCCTCTGCAGGCACTACAAAATGCTTGCGGTACCAGGCAATTCCCTGGTAATTCCGGCATCCGCTCGCTTCGGCCGGCATCAATTCCACGGTATGTGGCGTTGACACCACTTCCCACTGCGAATCGTCGAAACCGGTTGTTGCGGCATTCTTCACATCACCCCTGAAAAACCGCCAGCCCGGATTGAAGTTATATACCTGACGTCCGCTTCCCGAAAGCCCGATAAAACCCGCCACGGATGTTTCTGTGGCTGCAAAACCTGATATAGGCAGGATAAACAGGAATATGACTGATAGTATGTTTTTTATTTTCATCGTTATGTATTATTTTTAATTTTCTGAATTCGATCCTTGGGTAATACTAAATGGCATGATAATTCCGTTATACCTTAAATGTCGGAAGTATTATTTTTCGAAATATCAGTCTTTTTCCTTCCGTTTCTTACTTGTTTTCTCATTACCATCCTATGTAAAGAAAACGTTTTTTTTTTGTCCCGGGTACTTTTTTTATTAGATTTTTCAACCACCTCTTTTACATCTGTTCTAGGTTGTCCCATAGATATCCCATAGATATCCCATAGATATCCCATAGATATCCCATAGATATCCCACCTATAACCCATATCATATATAATATGGGATATCTAAGTAATAAGGATAAGTTATCGAATAAATAAGTAATAAATATCAGTGAAAGCGTGTAAAACAAGTGGCATGAAAACTATTCATTACGATTAACAACGATTTTTCTTAAAATTGTAACTACTGATTTATTTCTTATTTTCCAACAACAACATAATATCTTTCTTTCTGCTCTCCGGCAAAACAATCAGGTTTATCACTTTCCCATCTTTTAATTCAGCTTCCACCGTAGTATTTTTCGGGGCATGAAGCTTGAAATGGACGTTCCATTCCATTGGCCATGCCGGGAAAAGGATAATTTTACCAGCATCGGTAGTTTGCAAAAGCATTTCCTGCATTCCAATCATGCCGCTACCACCCCAATTATGATCGGGTGCCCAGTCGAAGCCGGGACCCCAGAAAGCCGGGAAGCGGAAGGGTCCGTTTGCCAGTTTAAGCAGCGACAACCGTTTGGCTTCTTCCCTTAGCCCCAGGCAGGCAGCAAAGATATTATCCTGCTTCCACCCGATATGGCTGCGGAACTTCTGTACATCCGGATCGTAAAGATACGTATTTCTTGCAAGTTGCAGGCTGTCTTTGCCTACTCCATATATCCGCCATGGAAAAACCGGGTAGAGTTGAGGAGCCTCGGTATTATTTACCCGTTCCCAGGTCTTTGCCGGTGAAATCATGGTGTACCCGTTTATTTCACGCAAGGGAATATCCGGTATTGTTTTGAGTATAGAATCTTTATACCCCATGGTTTTCAGCACAGTGCGCAAAGCGGCAATGGTACTTGCCGGATTATAGGCCATTTTATAGGTTTCGCAGCCTGAAGCAGGAAATAGAATGAGATGCCCTTCAGCATCCAGGGCTTTTCGTCCCCGATGGAGTGCCAGATACCGGTAGTGCTCATCGAAGAATGTAACGGCACTTTCAATCAACGGGTAATACCGGGTGATGTCTGCGTTGTTATAATTCCGCGTTTCAAGTATCATTTGGCAGAATTCAAGGACAGTATCCCATTCGTATTCTAGCCATGCATTATATTCCACACCTTTATTGAAATAATCGGGGCGTTTCCATCCATACTCACTTGGATTGGGCAGACCAAAATTCTCAATCTGTTCGGAAAAACAACCTCCCTTATGTCCCCAGTATACCTGAGAACGTAATTCAGCATTTTTAAGCAACTTGTTGTAGAAATCAAACTGGGCAGGCATCATGTCGAAATCACCGCTCTTCAGCATGGGCCAGTAAACAAGCCGCTGGTTTTGTGCTGTAAAAGTTCCACCTCCCCATTTGCGGTAATCGGGGGTGAAGGCCTGTGCGGAATCAACAAGGGAAGGATCGAACGTAAACAGGCCGCCGTTAAACCTGGTGGGTGAAGTCCCGTAGGCGTCACACCCGAGCATATAGCGGAACAGCGTATAATTATAGGAAAGTTTGGTTGCTTCACCGGATGCCTGAATAAAACTGCGTTGCCAGAATGCACTCCACCAGGCAGTGGTTTGTTTACGATCCGTTTTAGGTGAAATGGAAGAAATGACTTTTTCCAGTCCTTCTTCCCAGGTATGTGTTTCTCTGGTTTGTCCTGAAAATAAGGCAATGCTAAAGTCTTGTTTTGTAAATGGTTTTATACTTTCAAATACCCAGGCTTTGTAATCTGTAGCGCCATATTTTCCGTTTTCAGTATTTTTAAACTGAAGATTATCACCCCAGGCACGGCCTCCTGATGTCAGATTTGCCAATGGATTCATCAGTTGTGACTTTACGCTTTCCATACCTTGTTGGGCAACAGCAATGTCAAACACTGTTGAGAAAGGATTACGATGGAAGAATGTAACCGCATTTCCTGAAGCTGAAACAGAATCACGTGTTACCTGTAACCCTTTTGGCGGTGCCCACTTATAAGAGTTCTGTTGCCCTTCGCCTTTCCGGATAAGCCTGTCCTTATACCGCCAGTTTTCATAGCGGATTTCAGAAGATACGGGTTGTTTGCTCTTAATTTCGATATGCACAACGGGATGAAATACATCCACCCACAGTTGCACGGAAGTGCCATTGGCCGATATTTCTACATACCCGTCGTTGAGAATTAATTCCTGCCGGAAGTTGACAGGTTTAAGAAACGGGTTGGGGGAGAGTCGGACACGAAACCTTCCCTGTTTGAGCAATGTGTTGTTCTCATCAAAGGTACCACTGCGACTGACATAGAAAAATAGATCACCATTTTCCACCCAAACGTTCAATCCAATATCGCCTCCGCCACAAGGCATTGATTCGGAAGAATTATGTGATGGGGATGTCCATACCAGATTGTTTTCTTTTGCAAAAAGGGGAGTAAAGGATAGGATAAACAGGAATATGAGCATACATGTTGCCTGCAACCTCCATCCACAAAGAAAGAGGTTAAACTTCTTCCATGATGAGAAGAAACCTGAACGTGTAAATGCGTTTTTATTCATAGACGAAACTATTCTTATATTCTCCGGGGAGGTTAATTGGAAATAAATATTGTCGTTTAATTGTAAAGAAAACTTCTGCTAAGCTGAGCTCTATCACCCTCTCCTTTGGAGAGGGCAGGGGGAGAGGTCTGATTTTGAAAGGAAATGTAACAGGTCATTTTGTTGCTCCTGCTATTTATTACCAGTTATCACTGCGAAATGATGAAACAGGCAATCCTTCGTTGCTGAAAAGATCACCTTCCACATAGTTTTCAAAACCATAACGGACAGCAACAGGTTTTGTGACAGCATCACATTTTACAAACATCTTACTACGGACAATCCAGGCTTTGGCAGGATGAAATACACGGTCTTCCCCGGCTACGGTAAATTGTTTTGATTCGAAATTCTTAGCGGCTATCCACATCGGTGCCCTTTCAAAGCTAACTATCACGGTGTCATTTTTTATTTCTATTCCTTTGTAGTAAGGACTTTCACCTGAGACACCTGTTATATTATAATTTCTGGTCAGTGCCAGTAATGCAAGCCTTTCACCGGCAACTTGTTTCTTAACCGGATGAATGCCTTTTTCAAGACCGGCATCCAACAATACAGCCATCCCTGTAGCAGGAACAGTCAGTTCTACCTTAGCCTGAGCTTCACGTAAATAAGCGGAATTGATGACTTCTTTGCCTTTCTCGGTAATAATGGAATAGTCGAAGGGTGCAATCTGGCAATAATAGAAAGGAATCGTATCTTTTTGACCCCAGTTCTTACGCCATTCCCTGATCATAGTGGTAAACATATCGGCGTAGATATTTGCCCTGTCGTAATTGCTTTCGCCCTGATACCAGATAACTCCTTTAATGGTCAATCCAACCAACGGATGAATCATAGCCTGATACAAGGTAGTGGGAGTATGGTTCTTTTCTTTAATGTCTTTTTCTGTTTTAGGAATTTTCACGGAAGGAAAAGCACGAAGCATATCTTCGGTCATCCATGCTTCAATGCACGAACCACCCCAGGCGCTTGAAACCAGCCCAACCGGTACGTGTAATGTTTCCTGAAGCAACCTTCCGAAATAATACCCGGTGGCACTAAACTGACCCACTGTTTCGGGAGAGGCTTCCTGCCACTTCCCTAATACATCGGATTGTGCCTGAATGGTAGAATTTCGCTTTACGGTAAATAACCGTAGATTTGAATTGGTACTCTTCAGAATGTCCATATTTGAACCTTCCACCGGTTGATTCTTGAATCCCTTCATAGGCATTTCCATATTGCTTTGCCCGGAGCAGAGCCAGAGTTCTCCCATAAGGATATCTTTCAGGGTGAATGGTTTGCCATCACTGACGGTCATGGTGAACGGTCCTCCTGCAGCCGGTGTGGAAATAGTAATTTTCCAGTCACCCTGTGCATCTGCAGTAGTACTGTATTTTTTTTTATCCCAACTGGCTGTAAGGGTTACCTGTTGTTTTGGTGTAGCTTTACCCCATATATTGGCATTTGTTTTTTGCTGCATGACCATACCGTCCGAAAAAATGGCCGGTAACTTTATCTCTGCATGGAGGGAAATAATACATGAGAGAAATAAAAAGAAGAAAAACGATGACAGGTATTTCATTATATAATGCGATTTGATTAGTTTGTTATTAGTGTAAGAGGGCCAAGCAATCCGGCTTCGAGTAATACATCTTCACTCAGACGGTATTTACCGTTTGTCCAGATACCGGGGAAAGGAGGCATTCCTTTATCCGACCCGTTAATGGCATTGGCCCAGGTATTGACAACATCAATTTCTATGATGTTTGGTCCTTTTTTTAATGCAGCACTGATATCTACCCGATAAGGAGCAGTCCAGGCAGTTCCGCAATCAATGCCGTTAATCCTCACAGAAGCCATTATAGCAACTTTACCTAAGTGCAAATATACAGGTTTCTGTTGAGAGATGTCCTTCCACAAAAAGACTGAGTGATAGGTTGCTGTACCCGAGTAGTATTTTATCAGGTTGTCTGTATCTTTACTCCAGTCGAACAGTGAATCCCTGGTTATCTCTTTTTTGATGGCAGGAAAATTTATTGTCCATTTTGTAATTGGTTCAAATGGAATTATTACAGGAGTCAATTGTTTTTCACTATGGGTTATTTCGCCGGTTGCTTTGCTGAATACAATAAGGGTTGATTCATAGGGAGCTAAGTTTACGTTCACTGAAGTGCGTCCTGTTTCCTGTTTCCATGACACCGGAGTATCGATTACACCTGTTACGGGATTCCAGAGTTCAGGTGTTTTACCCTGTATGCGTAGCGATACTTCAATCGACCTTTCCTTGTTTTCCTGGTTGGATACAAAGTAAATATCCGCATCATTGCCGCGACGGTGTGTCCATGCAATATTTTCAGGAACAACAGCATCCCGTTCAAGTCCATAACCTGAAAAGTCAGTCTTTTTGTAAGGCACATCAGGGATAATCACTCCTGCCTTTCTAAATGCTGCAATTTTAATTTGTACATCTTTTGAATATGGATTATTGCCCGGATTCATGGGGTGAGACAAAGGCAATACCAATACCCTGTAGGCAGCACCTCCGGGTAAAACGATCGTGCCGTTTTCTGTTTTGGCTAACCGTAACAAAGCATCACGGTTAAATGAATCGTATGCATATCCGTTTAAGGGATTAATCCACTTTTCAGGATCGGCCATGTTGGCTGAATGGGTTACTCCGGCAGGCATAACGCGTAATGGTTGTCCTTCATTCTTTAACCGGACAGCTTCACTTTCCACACGTTCTGCGCCAAAAATACCGGGCAGTGATGGTACAAGCCGATCGGGCAATATGGCACGGCGTGGAATTTCTTCCCCAGTGAATACAGCTATATCAGTCACCGGATGACCGTATTGCAAAAGAGCCTGGCAGCGTTGTACGTAATTTACCCATGCCTTACCCTGATGCCACCATGTCTGGTCACGTTGAAAGTAATGCCCGATACCATCGAGCGTCATTCCCGGGGCACGATCCATATAGGGATTATGGACAAATATATGGAAGAATACTTTGTTGATGCCCAGTGCAAAATTTCTGTCTAGCATCGGTTTAAGCATAGCAGGATGTTCATCCCAGTTGATACGCAACTGGGTAAAGCTTTCGGACTGGATAATATTTTTTCCATAGATATGTGCTCCGCTGATGGCATCAAGCATATCGTTCGGTTTATCGTGTGTCGGGCTGCGTAACCAGAATTCACCCATTGGCCTGTCAATCTCTTTAAAATGCAACATGCCATCGCTTACGAAGGTAGGAGCCACACATTCAGCCGAAGTTTCACACCCATAGGCCTTTGCATTTTTCTCCATAACCCTGAAGAATACATCCGATACCAGTTCGGAGATGGTGGATCGTACATCCCGTAATACTTTTTCAGAAGAAGCAGTACTTTCTATGGGATACCCAGCCAGCAGGGGCAGATAAGGCAACAGATCATACCCGCGACGTGCCTTGAATTCAGAAGGAAAGTTATCGCTCCAGTTCTGACTGCCACATTCCCAACTGTCGATATGCATAAATTTCAATACCCGATGCGCAAGGGCAGCATCTGTTTTTGCAAATGCAGCACCAAACCAGTTGTCGAATTGTTTCTGTACGGATGATTCACTGAATTTGTCACATTCCAGTCCTTTACCCGCACCTCCTGTAGCATTGGTATGTCCGGTTGATGTATGGCCCATGCGTAAAATCCGCCAGTTGCCTTTGGGGAGCTTGACAGTCAGCACTCCGTTCTTCATAGTTGAAGTCAGGTTAATTACTTCATTTTTGCCAGCACAATCACTAACTGCAATTTCTTCAGGAGTAGTTTCGTTTGCCACCCTCCATACCAATCCGGCTTTTCCTTCCCATTGGTTTATCCGTGGAGTTGAGCTAAGAGTAATTTGTTTTATTTTCAGCGTGGGTTTCCATTTAGCAGCATCTAAATCTTCACTTCCTGGTTCGCTGCCTTTGGGATCCCAGGTAAGGCGGAAATAGCGGGCAGTGGTGGAAGGGATGGAAAAGGTGTAGTTTGAGTCAGTATTTTGCCATCCCTGCCTGGCAGGAATAAGCTGTTTAACCAGTCGGTATGCCTTTCCATCATCACTGGCCATAACACATAACCGTTGTGCCTGAAAGTTGTTTCCGACAGGGGCTACTTCGATGCTTCTAAGTGTGAATGGTTTTGAATATTGGTATTGGATCCAACAAGGAGTTTCAGACCTGAAATTTTTCTCTAAGGTTGAAAAAGGAACAGAATCATCCGGATTGTTGGAACTTATGACAGGCTTTTCTTTTTGGATATCCGATAGGAATGCGTTTGTTCCTTTGACAGGCAATGCATAAACAGCTATATCCTCGTAGTAACCATTATATGCCTCCGGCAAGGCGAGTTTCACTGATCTTATTTTTCCACCTGTCAGTATTGTGTCGCTCCATACTACTTTTTGCATGGATTCTTTGGGGGTAATCCATGGTCCTCCTGCCAAAGCAAACCCGTCAGAGATATGCATACCTAGCTTCAGATTGAGCCTGTCGGCCTGTTCCATGCTGTAACGAACCATTTCCCACCATTCGGGACTAAGCTGGGAAACTGCATTTTTATATCCGGATCCTTCGGAAGTACTTTTAATGGTCATCAAATAAGCACCACCCAATCCTATTTCTTTCATGGATTCCAGATCGGCTTTAATACCTTCTTTTGAAACCGCACCAAACATCCAGTACCAAAAAGTCCACGGTTTTGCTTCTGTTGGTGGCGTACTGAACTGTTCGCGTAGTGACGGTTGGGCAATAGCAATACCAAAACCTGTAAATGAAATGCAGAGAACGAATAGAAGGTATTTGAAATATTTCATATAGCTTTTTTTACATCAGATATTTACATACGTATAAATTTTCTTCAGTGTCTTTTATATGCCTGTTCGAAGTTGAATTAATTGAAATCAAACAAGATTCGTCCGGTATAAGCACCATTCACCCATTTCGGTTGGGACGATGGACCAATCAGGTCGGTAGTGTTTACTTTGTTACGGACAGCGGGAATGACGTTTAAGATCGATATTCCGCTTTTAGGCAGTGTATAAAGCAGGTTATCCCTGCCATCCCGTGGCTCATAAACACCCAAATAGGTATTCGGAGTTTCATTTGTTATACTTATTTCTCCTTCGCCTGTCTTGATATTCATCCAGCTAACATTGGCAAAATACCCTTTAAACTCAGGATAGGTGAATGATTCTCCAGGAATAGGGTCGTTGTAATCATTTGCCCAGATGTTGTAAGTTGTTCCCTGCAGCCTGTTTTGCCATACTCGGTATGGTCCTTCTCCCAACCAACGTTTGCTTACTACCTTTTCTTCCGGATAGTCAAACTTGATGCCCATCAGGTCAACTACCGCACTGAAATTATAAGCGTAATTCAGGATGAGTTGTCCACCTGAAGTAATAGTCCATTGTGCTTTATCAAGGTTTCCCAACTTATAATTTGCCCTAACTATCAGGTCTTTTCCTGTTTCTTTTATATCAAAGCCGTTGAATACAGCAGCGTCTGTAAATTCCGTATAGGTTCTTTCTTTTGCATGAGCCTGTTCGTCATCATGGTTATAAAACTGGTCCATGGACCTGTCGGCACGTCGTGCTGCAATAAAGCGAGGACCATTGGCCAGGCTGATAGTTTTGCCCTTGATGCTTACACCTTTTAGTTCACCATCTTTTTTACTGAATGTAAACTTCTTATCTCCGGCAGTAATGATGAGCGCTTCAGCAGCAGAATCCTGTGAAGGTGTAATCCCAGCAGTTGAAATCACTTTTGCCGGTTTTGATCTTGCAATTGGAAACGACCATTGCCAGAGTTCATCACCCCTGGAATCGATAACTGTCAGATAAAGTGCTTCAGCCTGAGGATTCAACCCTGTATATATATTTAATTTACCGGAAGAATGGGCTGCAATATCGGATCCTTTTACTTCTCCTTGTTTCAGGATAGTAACTGTACCGGTTGAAGCAGATACTTCAGGGAATTTTACCTGTTTCCAGATAAAGCGGCACGAATTGATATTCAGGTAATCGTACCGGTTTTCTATGGTGAATAACCCGTTGAAGTTTGCATCTATCGTTTTATCCATTACCTGTACGGGACTCCAGATTTGTTTTATGGCAAAATAACTGCCTTCTTTTTCATGATGGGGACCTACAATGCCATCGCAGGCATAATTCCCCTGGTTGTCAATAAAGCCATTCATGTCCGTGCGTTTCACACCTTCATCAGCCATTACCCAAAGGAATCCTCCAACGCAACGTGGATGTGTACGCATCATTTCCCAGTAATCCCAAAGTCCTGCACCCAGGCCACCATCATACATACCATGCAGGAATTCGGTAGGCATGAATATCTCCGGTTTACGCAAATATTCCTGTGTTTCACCATACGAACGGTAGTGCATGGTCTCAAATCCACCGAAGTTACCCTGTGGATGAATGACCGGACGGAGTTGCAGGTCATACTTGTGAAATTCACCGTTCAGCTCATCGTTCCAACCTTTCTCATTTCCATTGCTCCACCAGGTAATGGATGGATGATTTGCATCACGTTCCACCATTTCTTTCACCAGCTTTACTCCAATAGTGGTATCATAATGGCCATGCCAGCCGCCCAATTCGTTCATAACGTAAAGTCCAAGTGAATCGCATGCATCCAGAAAATCCGGATCAGGAGGATAATGCGATAAACGGACTGAATTCATGTTCATGCTTTTTATCAGCAATACATCTTCAATGTTTTTTGCTTTTGATAATGTACGGCCACTCTCCGGTCGGAAACTGTGACGGTTTACACCCCGGATATTTACACGTACCCCATTGATATATAATCCATCACTTTCACGTACTTCAATGGTGCGAAAACCAAAGGATTCATTTAGTTGATGGAGTAAGTTCCCTTCTTTATCTACAAGCGAGAACTGTGCTTTATACCTGCTGGGAGTTTCGGCAGACCATAGTGCCGGTTTATTGATATCTGCTGTTATGACTGTCCAGTCACTTCCTGCTTTGACAAGGGAAGTAGTTTCTGCTATTTTATGTCCGTTGGCATCTGTCAGGACTGTTTTAATACTTGAACCTTCCAACGCTTTATTCAGATAACAATTTGCGTTGAAAGTGCCATCCGCTTTTGCATTAATTGCTATCCGGGATATATGAATGGCAGGCTTTATTTCAAGAAAGACGGGACGGAATATGCCTCCAAAGTTCCAGTAATCAGCACGGCGTTCAGCCAGGTTGACACCGGCATTTTCACTCTCTTTGCTTACTGTTACTTCAAGCAGGTTTTTCTTGCCATATTTCAGGCGTTCGGTAATGTTATACGAAAAGCGGTAAAAAGCACCCTGATGCATGGAGCCTGCTTTCTGTCCGTTTATTTTTACTTCTGTATCGGTCATTGAAGCCTCAAAATTAATGATCACCTGTTTCCCAAGCCAGGAGACAGGTACTTCAAATTCATATTTATACATGCCTTTTTCGTTGGCAACACCGTCAGGAAATGCTTTACCGTAGAACTTCATGCCATACTGGTATTTGCCAAAGCCCTGCAACTCCCAGCAGGATGGCACTCCTATTTTTGTCCATTTACCGGAATTGATTCCGTCCGTACAAAAGAAATCCCATTGCATCATATCGTCTGCACCATGTCCTGAGAGGTAATAGCGGATAGTAGCAGGAGCTGTTTTTTGTGAGTAGCCCGATAAAAAGAAAGCTAAACAGAAAAATGATGCAAGTAAAACAGATTTAAATAATTTTGAGTGATTCATTTGTTTTAAAGGGGTTATGAACGATCATTGCAATATGAACAGTAGACGTGAAAACAGAAGATTTGTACCCATTTTAGTGACTATAAAATGATCAATGAACAGGTTTTGGGTAGGTTGATAAAACAGAAAACAGGTTGTTCCCGAAATGCTGTCCGACCCTGTTACAGATAGAAGGATATATTTAGTAAGCTAAGAACCAAAAAAAAGGTTGTACTTGCTGTTACAAAGTCAACCTTTTATTTATGTTGTTAATCAATATTGTAAATTTATTCCGTAAAGAATCCTCCAATCACTTTTTTAAATTCTTCAAATATACCCTTATTTGAAGCAAGAACAGAACCATTCTTAAAATAATCATTACCACCTTTAAAATCGGAAACGTAGCCTCCTGCCTGTTGTATAATCAATACTCCGGCAGCAATGTCCCACGGTTTAAGATTAAATTCATACCGTCCATCGTACCTTCCGCAAGCTACATAAGCCAGGTCGGAAGCAGCAGATCCGCTTAAGCGTAAACCATGTGTGTTTTTCAGGAAATAATCAACAGAATTCAACAGTTCCGGGTAGCGTTCCATATAATGGTGGGGGCGACCGGTAACAATAAGTGCTTCCGGTAGTTTATCGGTTGTCGAGACATGAATCTCCTTTCCGTCAAGATACGCCTTACTTCCTTTCCAGGCGTAGAATATCTCTTTCCGGGTAATTTCGTAAATCACTCCGACTACCGGCTCCTGTTTATAGGTAAGGGCAATACTAATGGCATAAGGCGTTGATGCATGAATGAAATTGGTTGTCCCGTCCAACGGATCAATAATCCACAAGTAATCTTCACCTGTTTCGTGGGCTGTACCTTCTTCCGTAACAAAACCAGCTTCAGGCAATATCTCTTTGAGTGTTTTGACTATCCGTCTTTCGGCTTCCTGATCTACATACGAAACAAAATCATTCTTGCTTTTCGTTTCAACCGTATCAAGCGAAAAGTTCAGACTTTCTTTTTCAATATAGGCTGCAACCTGTGTACTCAATTCAATTACTTTCTCCGTGATGCTTTGAAAAAAGTAGTTTGTATTTTTTGTCATCTGTAATATTTAAATTAAACCGTGAAAGTCACAATTGAAAACAAAAGTAAAAAAACTATTTTTAGAAATAACCACTTTTGTGTCCTAATTTGCATGGAGTTTATTATTCTTCGTCGGTTTTATTGATATACTTCGGCTTAAGCATGGTTAATTGCAACACGATGGCTACTACAACCACAATGCCCAGCATGGCAAAGTTTTTCCCCATATTTCCGGCATCAAAGGTTTTGCCCAGGTAATTGGTAATAAATGCTCCGGAAGCAATTCCCACCAGGTTCATTAATCCATATCCCGTGGCACGGTAACGGGAAGATACAAACTGGCATAGAATGGGCATATTGTTTACATCAAATATCCCGAATCCAAGTCCGAAACAAAGTGCTCCTCCAAGTATTGTTGGAAAACTATGCCCGTAACCAAGTAAGATCAATGCAGGAATGGTCAGGCTTAATCCGATAACCCCGGTATATATTCGGCCTTTCAGGTTTTTCTGTACCCATTTGTCGGATAGTACTCCACCAATCAATACTCCGGCAAAAGAAGCCATAGCCATGGTAATGGTAGCCATAGGTCCTGCCTGAGCCATATTCAGGTGTAATGTATCCGAAAGGAGTGTAGGAAGCCAGTTCTTGGTGGCCCATCCAGGCAGGCTGGGTGCTGAGAAATAGAACAGCAATACCCAGAAAGCTATATTCCCTAACAGTACCCCCAAACCTTTGAATGCCATGGAGAATTCGTTTAGTATGGATGTCTTTTTCGTATAATCCTGAATATAACTCTTCTTTTCCCGTAAAAACAATATTAAAACAAGGCTATATCCCATGCCAATCATCCCGAATGAATGAAATGTCAGTTGCCAGGAAAAATTAGCCGCTACAGTAGCTCCAAATCCACCCAGTGCTTGTCCCAGGTAAATACCCGTTGTATGTATGCCGATAGCCAGCGATCGCGTTTTCCCCTGGTGATAGTCGGCAATCAGGGATAGGCCGGCAGGTATGTAGAAAGCTTCGCTCACTCCCATAATGGCACGAAGCACATAGAGCTGGTCGAAGGTTTTGGCATATCCCATCAACAAGGTAACACCCGACCACACAAATAAGCTCCCCACAATCATCCATTTACGGTTGAGGCGGTCAGCAATAATACCGGATATCGGGCTCATTAAGGCATAGATCCACAGAAATACAGCCATGAGCCGTCCAAAATTGGTAGCGGATACCAATTCAGCAATATCGATCATCATCGAAGGTTTCATGGTCGAAAGCATTTGCCTGTCCAGGTAATTGAGCAGAGCTACAAACCAGAGCATTCCGACTACAAGCCAGGGATAAAGTTTTGTGGATTTCATGATATCAGATTCGTATAAAACAACTTTTCCAAAGTTTGGTACTTTGGAAAAGCTTTAATGGATTATAATGGAAGATTTTCTATTGCCAACCGGATGCGGTTCTTGTGTTCCTCATCGAATTTATTGAATGGGGCAGCCAGGTAATCATTGCAGATACCCAACACTGACAGACCGCATTTTACGCCTTTTAAATAACTGGATCCAAAGCTGCCAACACTGTAAATGGTGGCACTGATTTGCATTACGATGGCATGCAGTCTTTTTACTTCTGTCATGTTATGTGTTGCTGCGGCATTGTATAAGTCCACATACAGTTTTGGAAACATATTCGCTCCACCGTTTACTCCACCATGTGCACCCATGAGTACAACTTCAGCCATCATTTCTTCCGGGCCAACAAAGATAGAAAAATCTTTCCGGTCACGCATTTCATACATTACCTGTTGGAAATACGTACCATTCGCTGAACTGTCCTTGAACCCGATAACCTTTTCATTTTCAGCAATACGTTTTATGGTTGATGGGGCAAAATTTACTTTTGTATGTGAAGGCATGTTGTACAGGTAGATGGGTAATTCTAATTGGGGAATCAGGCTTTCGTAAAACTCTGCCAATTCAGGTTGTCCGGTTGCAAAATAATACGGTGGTGCCGAAACCAATGCATCTGCTCCCGATTCAGAAGCAACCTGTGACAGGCTGATGCTGTCTGCCAAAGAAGTATCGGAAATTCCTACAAGCAAAGGCAATCTGTTTTTTACAATACGGGCTGATTGTTTGATCATTTCAGCACGCAATTCATAACTCAGACTTTGTGCTTCACCGGTGGTTCCTAAAATGAACAATCCATGTACGCCTCCGGCAATTACATGTTCAATCAGTTTTTCCAATCCCTCTAAATCAAGGGTTTTGTTGTCTAAAAGCGGGGTAACTAAAGGTGGAACAATTCCACGCAAGGTTGTTTTCATCATTTTCTTTGTAATATAAAGTTCTGTTTCAAATATCTTTGTGTATTCTATTTCAATCTGTTTATCCTGATATGCAAGACATGTTCTTTCTTCTCAATGGCATATTTCTTTAATACAGCAGGTCCACAACTGCTGTTTCCAAGTCCGAGCACGGCACAGTCGATACTCAGTATAATTTCCTTGCGTGGTATCAGGTTGCAATCGTGAGCCTCATTGTATAAATCATTGGCTGAGTAGTTAAGTGCAGATGCTGAAATGACTTTTTCCACAGCTTCAATTCTTAATCCTGCTCCCTTCTGATTTATCAGGCTCAGAAAACGTACATCTTCTTTATTTCCTGTATCCTGAGGACGTGGATTCCGTTCAGCCTGTTCGCTTACTTTTCCTTTCCACAATCCTACCAATGCCGAACCTTTGCGATCCGGATAGCTTTCCTGTGGCCCACGACCATACCAGCTAAAGGTATTGAATTCAGGGTTTATGGCGAATGCAATCCCAAGCCTTGGTAATTCAGGTAAATCGCCAAGGGGAATAAAATGGCACTCCATATCGATTGTTCCTTCGGATGTAATACTGTATTTCAGGGACGTAATGATTTTCCCGTTTTTATATTGGTTTGTTTTGTACACTTCCACAATAAGTGACCCGTCGTTATGCATAAAATGGTGGATTGAATCGGTCGATACCTGCGGTGCATTCAGATTGTTTGTGATCCAGTCCTTTGCCAGCCAGTTCCCGAAACTCCGGTCATTATCTACCGGAGCCCTGAATGCCTGTGTTATAGGTTGATTGGAAAAGTCTGCCGGATGTGACAGTATTTCTTTTCCATCATAGGCTAAAGAGGTAAGGCTCCCAACGGTTGTATTCCACCTGGCCGAAAAGTTTTTTCCTTTTACCACCAGTTCTTTGTTGATTTCTGATACTGTCAAAGTACCTTTACCCGTGACTTCTTTCTGAGGAAATGCTCCCTGCTGAAGGGCGAATTGTTCGTATGCAATTTCATAACCTGCTTTTGCCCAAACACAATCATCCTTAAGCTGGAATGATATTTTTAACCGTACATCACCTGTCGGTAGTTTGACTCCTGCCATTGGGGAAGAAATTGTTATACTATCACCTGGCTGGATATCTTTAGGATACAATTCCCCTTTCTTTATTTCTTTTCCATCCACCGTACAGTTCCAGAAGCATTTATATTGTGAAAGGGATGTATGATGATTCCGGTTGATGATAAGCAGCTTATTATTATTCAGGCTAATGGCAACCGGTTGATATACTTTTTTTACTTCCTGGTATTTGGGTGTGGTTTGCCGATCGCTTGTTACAATTCCTTTAATGCAGAATGTCTTCAGGTTTGGTACATCACCAAAATCCCCGCCATACGATACCTGTATTTTTCCGTTTGGCAGTGTCTTAAAGATTCCTTCATCCGCCCATTCCCAGATAAATCCACCCAACAATCGTTTATTACTATAAAATTCATCCCAGTATTCCTGCAGGTTTCCCAGTGCATTCCCCATGGCATGTGCATATTCACTGGTCAGTACAGGTCGGGTGTCGTTCGTCCGTTGTGCTATAGTTAGCAGCCGTTCCCAGCGTGCGTTCTCAGGACGTTCTGTATCACTTCCTTCTGTCATTCCGGGGTTTAGGTAATCCTGTTGTACACGGGGATAGAACCTGCTGATCACATCCACGGTTGCAGGATCAGGATTCCCGTTTAGTCCCTGTGCCCCTTCATAATGTATGGGTCGTGTGGGATCAAAATCATGCAACCAGCCTGATATAGCTGCAAAGTTAGGACCATATCCGCTTTCATTTCCCATGCTCCACATTACAATGGAAGGATGATTCTTATCACGTTCAGCCATGCGAATGGCACGATCCATAAATGCAGCACACCAGTCAGGATCAGAAGCAAGCTCACCCCGTAATCCATGTTCCTCGATATCCGCTTCATCCATGACGTATAAACCTATGGAATCGCATAACTCATACCATCTCGTTACATTCGGGTAATGACAGGTCCGTACGGCATTGATATTCGCCTGTTTCATCAGTAAGATATCCTGAAGCATGCGTTTTTCTGTCATCACTTTTCCTAATACAGGATCATGTTCATGGCGGTTTACTCCCCTCAGTCGCACTGGTTTTCCATTTACCAGCATTTGTCCACCGGCTATTTCTACCTGCCTGAATCCAATCTGCTGACGTACACGTTCGATAACATTTCCAGTACTGTCTTCCAGGGTAATCAGCAGTGTATAGAGATTTGGCGTTTCAGCCGTCCATTTTGCCGGATTCGGAATAAGTGCCTTAAACCGACCTGTCTTGCGTGGTCCACGTTGTGGGTTCCATTCATTCATTAAAGCAGCCTTATGGTCGAGGTTTAATATCGAAGCTGCATCTGCTGTAATGTTGACAAGATTTTCTATTGTAGCCCTGACATTATATCCCTTCCCGTTTTCATTTGCCGAAACTGATAGTTTAGGATCTATTTCAAGCGTTGCATTGCGGTAGTCTTTGTCAAATATCGTACGTACTGTTATGTTGCTAATATGGATATCCGGTGTATGAAAAAGTGATACATTGCGGTGAATGCCTGCAAAACGCCACATGTCTTGGTCTTCGAGGTACGATCCATCACAGTATTTATACACTTCTACGGCAATCCGGTTTTCTCCATCCTTCAGATAAGATGTAATATTAAATTCTGCAGGTTCCATACTTCCCTGGCTGTATCCGACTTTTATGCCATTTATCCAGACATAATAAGCACTGATTACTCCGTCAAAACGTAAAAATGTCTGGCCACTTGATTTCCAGTTAGCAGGCAATGTAAATGACCGACGGTATTGCCCGACGGGATTTCGTTCTTTATAGGATGTGTAGCTTTCCCTGGGTATTCCCATTACACGGGGAGGATCTATTTTAAAGGAATATCCTGAGGAAACGTAAATGGGAGTTCCATATCCGTTTACTTCCCAGTTGGCTGGAACAGCAAGTGTTTTCCATTCGGAATCGATAAAGGTGGTTGAGAAGAAACCGGGTGTTTTATCAGCAGGTGTGGGTGTCCAACGGAACTTCCATAAACCGTTCAGGCTCACGGTGCGATCCCCCGGAACAGTTGCATATCCTATAAAGGCATCCCGTGCCGGTTCCCTGTTGAATTGAAGAACATGCTGATTTTCCCAGTCCGCCTGTTGGGCACTGATAGTTAGTGCAACAGTTAAATTCAGGAAGATAATCAATATTTTTTTCTTCATTGGTCAGGTAAGTAATTGTTCAACTAAGACGAAATTAGTATCCAAATGTACTCATAAATCAGGCTTGGTGCGAACTTCGAAACAATCTGCCAGGTCTCAGGATTTGAAATATAAACCCAGGGATAATTGTGATATTTTTAGGGTTCTACCGGATAAGTTGTGGAAAACATCTATTTTGCAATGAAAGTACTGAAGAACCATTTGTATCGTTTAATTAAAAGCATTGATTGAATAATAGAATGAATTTTTATCTTTTTTCATATACTATTTACTTTGCCGGAATTTTAGTGGGTGTCTTCAGAAAAGTGTGTCAGTTATTTATTTTGTTTAGTCCGTCATTTTATCAGCATCTCTTCATTGTACAAAGGGAATTCTAAGAGACCCGGTTGGGAATTGGTTGGGGGTTTGTTGAGCTCCACCCCAGCCAACCCCCAGGAAACCCCCAGGTAACCCCCAGGCAACAATGAACAGATAATGTACAAAAAATGAGGTGAATTATTAATGAAATGGGTGTCTTCAGAAAATGAAATAAACCGAACCCTGGTTTAAAAACAGCACAAGTAAAAAAAATGGTAGATTTTTTTTTATCCTTTCAAATGTCGGGTAGAATGATGTGTCTTCCACAACATATCCGATTGGACCATTTTGAGTGATGATAGTTCTCTTATAGAAATGTTTAATCAGGTTTTTGTAACGTTCAGCTTGCTGTACAGTGATAAATTATTGCACTTCCAAAGAATCAAAAGCCAGGCCTGACAGGTTTGAACCCGAAATCACTACTTTGTATTGACCCGCATTGATGTACGTTCCGGTGGTTGTGCTTAGCATTTTCCATTTTTCCGGTGTATCGGGGAAAGTGATCTCATCGTTCTTCAGGACTGCTCCATTTGATGCAATCAGCTGCAACCTTACAGTAACCGGTTTTCCGCTGGTGTTCATATAGCTGAACCGCAGAGCATAGATTTGCGCCAATCCGGTAGAGATATTCCATTGTATCGAGGAGTTTGATCCGGTACCGAATTTTATACCTTCTTTTTCTTTTACCTTGACCTTCTCAGTTTTTCCTTTCAATAAAGCTTTTTCTGCTTCATAGACACTGCTTACCCGGGCATTTTTATCTTCGGGAAGCATTTCTTTCGGAGTCTTTTCAAGAACATTCTTATCTGCTTCTGTCCATGACCAGGAAATCTGCTGTAGTTGAACGGGTTTGATAGTCATGTTTGTTGAGGCAATTGCAATTGCTGAAATTAAAGCCTGTCCGGCTTTTACAGTCGGGAATGAAATCTCCAGTTTCCCGTTCGTTACAGTTGCATATATCACTTTTTTTAACGCAGTGTCATGTCCGGCTTCTGCCCAGATATCAAGATCGTGAATTGTCACCGAATCATTTACCGCTACATCAAACATGCGCAATCCTTCACAATCGGTTGCTATACCACCACCTGTACCATGCCATGGTTCTGTGAAGTATAGTTCTACCCGGTAACGGCCATCAGGGACAGCGAAATGGTAGTTTAATTTATGACGTCCAAAACGGAAATGACCGAATAAGGACCAGTCCCGAATACCTTTTATAGGGTCGTAAGTAACTTGTTGGCTTGCTAAATAAGGATTCAATTCCTTGAAATCAGCTGCCCATGAACGTGAATAGGTACTGTCATCCTTTACCCATGTTTGATTAAATTCATCAGTATAAGTGTCACCACCGCAATTTACACGATAAAGATAGTTGTAGCCTGATTCTCCTTTTAACAGAGGGGCTGATTCGTTGTAAAGAGTATCGTAGTGAGGTGCTTTTTCCAGGTTATTCAGGACTATAACATCTTCTGCAACGGCTTTTCCTCCATAGTATCCAACTGCACGAAGTATATTGTAGCGTATATCACGGTTTTCCCACATAAAATGAGTTCCCTTGCCATTGTTCTTTTTACGACCCAGATAGTTGTCGTTAGTGGCATCATTGTACAGCTTCACACTGTCGCAGTTGCTGTAGGCTTCCACTGTTGCCCTGGTTCTTTTAGCAAACCTGTCGGGCCATGTATGGGAAACAAGATAAACCATTGGATCCTTTTTTGGAGAAACATAATTTGCCCGGTACATGTAATAGGCATCAGTAGGTTGTTCCCAGGGCGTTACCAACCCTTTGTTATTAAATGGCCCAACTTTATCCAATACCCGGTAACCTTCTTCCGGTTGTCTGCGTCCCGGGTTATCGTGGGAGCTGAATACCCACTGGAATTGCCCGCAAACACTATCCTTTGCCTGTTCTGCCAGTTTAATCTTCATCTCCAGAAGTTGACACATACGATTCTCACTCAATGAACCTTTGGCATCGAAAGCAGCAGGTTCGGTATGCAATCCAAGGCTACGCCAGGCACCATATTCCCCGTTGAGCAACTGATTGGGTTGAGCCAGTTCTTGTTGGTAGTTTTCCGGTGTACCGCCATAAGTACCACTCCAGTTTTGTACCACATCCCAGTCGGTACCTACGCCACCGTTGCAGGTGGTAATGGCACGCATGGTGCGGGATGTAGGATCCATTTCGTGGATGATATCACAGCACTCCTGTGCAAACTCTTTGGGCAATACACTTTCATTCTGTAGTCCCCAGAGTACCAAAGATGGTGAGTTTCTACGTTCCTTGATCCATTGACGGAGCAATAGTTTGAAATTGTTGCGGAATTCGGGTGTGTCGTACCAGATGTGTGCGGAGAACTGCGACCAGAACAGGATACCATCTTCGTCCCAGTATTTCTGGTATTCCAGGTTGTGCGGTTGATGAGCATCACGGAATGCATTGAATCCGGCTGCTTTAATTTGTTTTACCCTGGATGCTATCTGTTCATTGCTGAATGCATGCGACTGACCGAACTGATGCTCATATTCACAAACCCCGTTGATAAATACAGGCTTGTTGTTTACATAAAAGCGTCCATCATGATCATTGCGTTTCACAGGCCAGCTGATATTCCTTATGCCAAAGGGAGTTGTAATCTCGTCCGTTGTTTTATCTGCCCGTTTAATCATGGAAGCTAATTTATACAGATACGGATGTTCCGGTTCCCAGCGTTTAGGCTGTTGAATGGCGGATGCCTGTCGAATGATTTTAGTCTCACCAGCAGCAAGCATTACTTTGTCAGCAAGCCTGAAAACAGCTATTCCATCGGAATTATTCAGTTTGTTTACAATTAGTACTTCTGCGGATTGCGATCCATAGTTTTTTACTTCTGTTTCAATAAATACTGAATCGGCCTTTTCATTGTTCCATATATGCACTCCGAAAGGTTCAATGCGTATATCATCGGTCACTTCAAGAACTACAGGTCTGAAAATGCCCAACGGTTGGGAGCCTTCACTGAATCCCCATTCGGAAGAACAACCTCCGCATACCCAGGGCATATCCGTGATCATTTCAGGATGTTCCGCTATAACGGTAAGCGTATTGTTTTCACCCGGTTTTAAGGCGGCAGTTACATTCAGGGTAAAAGAAACCCTGCCACTGGCATGCCTGCCCAGATTCTTTCCGTTCAGACTCACGGTTGCATAGGTACCGACACCTTCAAAGCGGATAAAGTATTGTTTCCCGGGTCCGGCATTGGGTGCAATAAAGTTTTTTTTGTAGGTTGCTGTTCCATGCAGGTTGCCGTGTGTCAGTTGCCTGTATCCGTAATAATCATCCCAGTTGTGCGGAATGTTGACATTCAATGTATCTTTCATCCATGTTTTCCAGCCTTCATTCAGGTTAACAACAGTACGCCTTTCCTTTGATTCAGGTTTTGGAAAATTGATCGTTGAGTGTCCCATGGGTTTGCTGGTAGCTACTGCAATACCTCGCTGGTCATCTGAATTTACTCCACAGTAGAAATGATAAACCACTCCTTTGTAGTTAATCAGGTAACTCTTGTGAGCAAATAAATTATCATAGGGCTTTGAGGGAATAATCAGGTCAGCCCCTTTCCAGTCATCCCAGTGGATCAGGTCATAACTGCAGGCAAACGTATTGAAAGCCTTGTAGGACCTGTCGGCACGGAAAGCAGAGAAATAAAACATGACATAGACATCACCGATCTTTTGAATATGAGCATCCCCGGTGATTCCTTCTTCATGGGTAAACACAGGATTACCGGGATACCGCTTCCAGTGTTTCATGTCTTTCGACAGAGCAATGCCGATACGTTCAGCTTTGATGTTGGTTTTTGGGTTGAGACCTCCTGCATTGTAAAACATGACAAACGGTGAGCCCAGGGTTTTCTTTTTATCCCAATAGACGGTACTCTTATATTGCGTGATGTTTTCGAACCATTGTCCATTCTTATCGGTAGGAGTAAGGATAGGGTCGGGGAGTGCTTTCCACTCAACAGCTTCGGTAAGCTTTGATTCAGGTGTAAAAGCCATGCCTATTTTCAACGGTCCTGATTCATAACCGGCAGAAGCACCACCTATGTAGGTCATCCAGTATTTTCCCTTGAAGGGTTGAAGTGCATAAGTACCACCCCAGTCCATATCAGGCAGTGAAGGGAAACCACCACGCTGGTTCATGTCCCAGGTCTTATCCCGGAATGAAAGCAATCTGCCTTTTGATTTCCATTCCAATAAATTATCACTTTCAGCAAGCCATGTTTCGTAACCACGGCCTTCAGTTCCGGTACGTCCGTTATAAACCAGGTAGGTCATATACCAGGTATTCCCTTTTCGGAATACGGTTGGGCAATCTATTTTGTAATTGTTGGTTGTTGGAGCAAGTGCAAGCCCGTATTTATAGGGCGTTTTTACCTGCTCATAGATCTCTGCCATTTTCGCCTGGGATACAGTTGGCTGGGCAGCTATGAATTGACTAATGAAGGAAAGAAAGATTATGGAGAATAAATTTTTCATAATATAAAAAAAACTTAACCCCTCTTCATAAGGAGAGGAGAAAAGAGTTAGTCTTGTCTTGTAAATAATAAATAGATACTTGTAATTATTTTGGACTCTATAATAATCAAACTCTAAAAGCCATCAATTCCCTTGTTTTATAAAGATATAAGGGAATTTAATGACATTTCAAACTTATTCAAACAACTACACTTTACCCTTCTCCTTAAGGAGAGGGGCAGGGGTTAGGTGATTAATAAAACATCCAATCCATTGTTTCTTCTTTCCCTGTACCTGCCAGTCCGGCATTACGGGTTTCAATCATGCTGTTCGTAAAGCCCAGCAACAAGCAAAGTCCTTTAGGTAACAACAGTTTATTCTTACCTGCATTAAAACTGTAGGCATGAACATTTACCACCGGCAAACCATTAAATCGAATGGCATTTATTAAGACAGGTTCAGACTGTCCGAATAAATTAGCAGATGCATCAGTCTCCAGGGTAGGCGCTTTGGCAAATTTCTTTTGATCATCACGGAAATAGCCAACCAGTATCTTTACAGGAGCAGTTGTTTCGAATTCAACCGTAGTACCTTTGTTGGATTGAATGTTCGCATTCAATATCCAACCATTCATACCAATAAGCTCCGGTGCAATATCTTCAATTTTTGACTCTATATCCGAATAGATCGAAATCCCTTTAGCCAGTTTCACTGATGTTGGGTTTGCAAAGAGGGTTACGTCGGCTGGTAAAAGTGGTGGAATGATTGTAGTTTCCTGTATTTCTTTTCCATTTTTTTCTTTTAGCATAGCCAGGTTATTCTTATAGTTTACCAGTTCTTTCTGATAGTTGACATACAATTCCTCCCAGGTTTTATTTTTACCATTATCACCTCCGATAGGTATTCTGCGTTGTGCAGTCTGCATACTGTTGGCGTAAAGATAATGATCTTTGGTCAAATCAACCAACTTGCTGTAATGTTCAAGGCTTTTTTCAAGAAATGGAATGGCAGCATCCAGGTTTTTAATGTCTTTTCCCCACTGGTATTCAAGTACCAGTTTTGCAGCTTTTACTTTATTTTCAAAGAAATACGCAAACTCCCGGTAGCAATGCATATCATTGCGCAAGCGTTCAAACTCCTCCTTATTCTTCGTTACTTTACCTTCAACAAGGTCGATGGCAGCAATGGCCTTATCGCCATGGGCAATAACCTGAGCTATTATATCAAGAGGCAATTCTCCTGTATGAGGTTGTTGTTTAAATTCTTTTTCAACGAATTCAATCAGTTTTTCACCCTCTGGTCCGCAGCTTTCATAGAACCCGGGATAAATCTTGTATTTGTACGGATTAACCAACTGGCTCATAAACATCCCCAACAATAGTGTTTGCCGGTTTCCTTCAGTGATCCCAAACCTCCGCAATAACTTAGGTGCAATCTCTCCGGACTGATTGTATGCTTCCTGAATATAATCAGCATCTGCTGAATTTACTCCATAATAATCGCCCAATTGTTTATCCCAATAGTTTTTTTCATCATTGATTTCCCTATGGTCATTCCAGGCGTAGCGCGACCAGGCCTGATACCAGATCCAGTCCCTGTCGATTTGTTTCAACCGACTTCCATTAGCCAGTTTATCCGCTGTATAGGGATAATCCCAGAATGAAGCCTGAGGATATACATGCAGTCCATTGGCACCCTTAGTGGCGTGCATAGCAAGTACTACTTTCCGTATAAATTCTGGCGATCCGTAACGCCAGGGTTCCAGATTAGCCAAAACATGAACATTACTGATGTGTACGGGTCCAAGATCAGCCAGGTCTCTGTCTGTCTTCGACCATGGACCTCCCGGTTCATATGTTGTAAGGCTTTCACCGGTGTATTTACTCATGGTAAACAGATTTTTATACAAAGGCTTAGCAGCAGTCATATCCATTTTTGCATCCGTATCGTGCGAACGGAGAATAATAGGTGGTTCTTTCGTGCTTCCCAATGCTTTCATGCCATCTTTTACTCCGGGGATAATGGTTTCGGTAAACCATTTTACATCATCTTCATTTGTATCCATTGCTTCCCCCAATGTAATAAGAAACCCTATATTCGGGTATTTCTGAACGAATGCAGCAATACTTTTTCGGGTATAATCGCTGATTAATGGTGTTATCGGACGGTTCCGATCCTGCGTTGCAATACCGTAATGTTCGGCGAAAGGTTTGGAAACAATGATGTTATAAAACATCTGAATGATATATATTCCACGTTTATCAGCTTCTTTGGTAAGAAAGGAATAAATTTCTTCATTCTTTTTAAATGTTTCATCACTCACTTCAACCGCAAAAGGATAATCCTTCAGTCTTACCAGCGAAGCAAAGGGATGCCCGTTCCACAAATATAGTGAATTCATGCGGTTGGCTACCAACATATCCAGGTATTCTACCCATTGCTTTTTATCATAAAACCAGGGGAAGGTTTCGGGTGTGTATGGATATTCGTATACAGTACGACCAGGCAGGTAGGTAGGTTTCTGAACGCCAATGCAAGTTCCGCGAAGTACCATTTCCGGTGCATCGGTATATGAGGCAGGCAGAACAAGTTTCTTTTCCAGTTTTAGGCGGTCGATCAATTCACGGCAACCATAAATAACTCCTGAACCATCTGTTCCACAAATCAGGGTGGTGTTCTTTTTTGTTGTAATAAAAAACCCCTCTTTTTTCATTGAATCGGGCAATTGAATTTTCAATTGTTTTAATAACAGGTTCAATCCGGGATCGTTTTTTTCAATTGCAATTATATTTTTCTCTTTTGATGAATTTTGTTTAGTGAATGTATTATCCACCTGGAACCCTGAATTCTTTAACGTTTTACCCAACATATCAGTAGCAAACAATACCCGGTTTGATGCATTCGGGTAACTGACTATGTGGATAATTTCGCTGAATACCTGTTGGGCAAACAACATTCCTAAAACAACAACTAAACTTCTAATTTTCATAATTGAGAATCTTTTTTATACCTTAAACAACACCAGAAGGACGTATAAAACGCCCTTCTGTACTCAATATTCTATTATCTGTAAGTCACAGTTACTTCCTCTTGCGTGTTAATCAGGAGCCTGTAGCGATTGTCTTTGAGCCTTTCAAATGTACCAATGCTTGCTTTTGGTTTGGTTGAACTAACGAAAGTCAGACAGCCTTTGCCTTCGGAAGCTTTCACTTTGATGGTTTTTGTATCCATGAAGAGATGGATACTGCCTTTCGGTGTAGGAACTGTACCTTCCATCCAGGTAAGTCCTCCAAGGTTGGGAGTTATTGCATACTCACTGTATCCTGCTTTTACCGGTTGAATGCCCAGGTAATATTTCCCTAACAAATAGATGGGACTTGCACCCCAGGCATGGCAAAGGCTCTTGCCATAAGGCCTGCCATACATGCCCAAATGTTGTGTCCCTTTATCGGTCGGATTGTATTTCTCCCAAAATGTAGTTGCTCCTTCGCGCAACATACCTCCCCAGTAGTCTTTCATCTCTTTCATAACAGCTTTCTGTTCTCCCATAGCACACAATGCTTCGAGTTCGTAAAAACGCATATAGGGTGTAGTGATTTTCATGATCGAATCATTCATCAATACCGACTTCTTAATGATTTGTTGCTTCTCAGGGCTGAGGTAGTTGAAAAAAACAGCAAACATATTGGCATAACGGGTTACTGCTTCTTTCTGATTCCCGTCAATCCGGTTATGTACCAACGCTTTTTTTGTTTCATTCCAAAAGGCAGGTTCCAGTTTGTTACGTAAGCTTGTTGATAATCTGTCGTATTTTGTTTTGTCAGGATCATTGTTTACCAGTTTTGCACAAAGCGACATGGTCTCAAGGCTTTTACAAAACAGAATCTGTTCATAGGATAGTTCGCCATGTTTATCGAGATACCCATCCGCCCAATCCACAAATACCCAGTCACCTGTCAGGCCTTCTACCATACCGTTTTTATTTGTCCTGCTGAGTACATAATCCATCATGGTCTGCATACGGGGGTATACCTGTTCGATAAAGTGCCTGTCACCTGTAAACTGATAATAATCGTAGATAGAAAGGAACCAGTAGAACGTATAGTCCATGATTGTGTTGGTATGGCTGGTCACCGGGTCTTTTCCACGCAAAAGCCAGATACTGCTTTTTACTGTCTCTGCATCAAAAAACAGGTAATAATTCATCAGGTAACTCTGAATGGCATCGCCACTCCATACCCATCGGTCACGTTTGATGCCATCTATAAAAAACTCCCGGGTAGTAAGTTGCATGGTGTATGCACCCACTTCCCACATTTTATTCACTTCTTCATCATTACAACGGAATGAACCCCGTTTAACCTCAGGTTTGTATTCATAGAGCATGCTTACATCCTGTAGCTCCATGCCTTTATCTATGGTGATATAAACATAACGGAATGCTTTGCTGTTACCCAGTGTATATGTATTTTCCAGTTTTGATGTTACATCCCGTGCTTCATCAGTAATAGCAGTTCCCTCCACCTTTATTCTGTCGAGTGTTTCGCAGTATTTTGTATCCAACGCTTCCTCCGGACTTTCACCATAGTAAATGTGCACTGTTCCATTGCCTTTCAATCCATGAAGCTGAATAAACCCAAAAGTTTCTTTGCCAAAATCAATCAATTCACCTTCGTTCTTCTTCTCGCGTTTCACTGCTGATAACGGTTGAGTTGCCAGTTTAAAAGTTGAAGGAGGTGTATCGGACGCATTGAAATTATTAAAAGCTGCATCTATATACACTGTTGCGGAAGTATCACTTGCCTTACCGCTTTCATCAATCCATTCCTTGTCTTCGTACGTTACCTTCCATGATCCATCAGAATTAACGGTCTTCCCTTTTACAAAAATAGCAGGAGGGGTAGACTGGTTCCATACTTTAATGTTCAGGCTATGTTTTCCTGCAGGAAGTGTAAAGGAATGAGGCATGCCAAACTGCAGCTTTCCATCAAGCTTGATATTATACTTTCCTTCCACGGCAATTTCAATTTCTTCAGGTACTGCCAACTCAATTTTCTTACTGAACTCAACCAGCACATAATGGCTGTCCATTTTCCAGAACGGAGGGAAGAATGCACCCCGTTCGGTACGGCGGTTATTCATTTCGTTACCAAGCCATATCTCATAATCACCCGGATACCATATCCAGGTTTGGGCATTGGATATCAATGTGATTGATGCAAAAATGAGAACAAAAAAGGTACGTTTCATTGTGTGTGGTATTATTTGTTTTATTATTAAACTTTTCCAAAGTTTAGAGCTTTGGAAAAGTTGTATGTACAGATTTATGTTTTGTGTTGTTTCTAAATTATTTAAATGAACGACTGATTCCGGCATTCGCTTTTATACTGTCATTTACCATTGGGCCGTTATTTTCCCATGTATTACCGGGACCGTTGGCATTTTGAAGGAATTTATCACCTTCGGTAAAATTATTTTTTACCGTGATATATGAAGAACCCTCGTCAGTATACAAATAAAACCAATGATTTGGATCGTGCACATATCCCGGATGATAAATATCGTGAACATAGTTTTCTGAAATTACTGTTTTAGGTTGCATACCCAGTGTATAAATACCGGCAACGTCATACATATGTTTGGCATAATGCCAGATGTGATTTGCAAAGACCCGATTGTTGTGCATTCGGTTAAATGTCTGATTCCATCCCCACCCAAGACTGATTCCCATATAAGATACTTCACTGATCTCGTTATGCTCAATATTGATATTGCTGACATATCCGGCACAAATAGCTACACAACCCCAGTCTTCGTTGGTTACATCAGTTATCAGATTATTGGTAATCTGTTGTCCATTGCAGATTTCTCTTTCATCCTGAGGAACAAAAGGAATGTGTGTTTCATAAGCAGGTGGGGAAACACTTCCAACCAGTATTCCGTTTCCGGCAATATCCGTAAATGTACAGTTTTGTACTTTCCCGCCACGGTCGCCGTACATGTAATCCAATCCTGAATAGCCAAGATGTTCAAATTTACATGTTTCGAAACCGATATCATTCGAACTTTTTACTTTAACAGCAGCCGGAGCTCGTTCCAGCCAAACCTGATTATCAAGCTTGTGATTACTATCACCCCGCACTATTTGAGGATCGATTCGGTAAGCTTCGGTAACATACATACCGTCTTGCAATGGCACATGCCCTTTTTCGGAAGGACGCATCCAGGTAGTATGGCTAAACGTAATATTTTTGAACATTATATTTTCAACAGGCCTGTCCAGTGTTCCTTCCAATTGAACCAGCGTTTCAATGGCCGGAACTATAATTTCTTTCTGATTCGGATTCTCTCCGGCTAACGGATAATAATAAAGTTTGCTGGTTTTAATATCGTGAAACCATTCTCCGGGTTGGTCCATCAACTCAATGGCATTTGTAATATAAAAAGGTGAATTCACTCCTTTACCTATTGAGGGACGGGGCCAGTAGCGTTCGAAATGCAATTTGCTTTCGGGATTATGAAACCGTACAGCAGCCGAATCGCCATGGACTTCTATGGATTTGATCCGCAGGTTGGCGATACACCACATTTCGTGCACGATCATTTCGGCAAAGGGTGCTTTTAGTATCATTTTCACCGCTGATGCCGGTACCCACAGAATTTCATTCACCGGGTCATTGCTTAATATACGGGGCATTTTCTCAAAGTCTGCTACATTGCGTGCCCGCACAGCTTTTTTCCCATTTATCCAGAGTTGCCTGAAATCGAACTGACGGCCATTGAAAGTAGGTATATCTGCCACCCACAGTTTCCCTGATTTCTTCCAGTTGGTGATTTTCATTCCGCCACTGATAATGACTTTTTCATCTGCTTCTCCCTGAATACAGGTTGGCGACTGGGCAGTTCCACTGTCTTCCGGACGGATAAACAGAGGTTCGTAAAAGGAATAAACACCCCCCTTAATACGAATCTGAATGCCGTTTTCAATACCCGGAGCATTCAACCTGCGATATTCCCTTGCTTGCCGTAAAGCCATAGACAATGTCGCCTTTGGAGCTTCTTTTGTACCTGACGCTCTGTCATTTCCGGTTGTTGAAACCCATATTTCAGTGGCATTGGCAAACAGTGTGCCCAGGAACAATGCAGATAATAACACGTATTTTAGTTTCATAATGCAGTTTTTAAAACCTAAACTTTTTGGTGTACGAAGTACCCAAAAGTGTTTAGTTGTTTATAAAGCTATGGTTAAATGAAATATTTTTTTGAATGCAAATTAAATACTTAAGAGATAATAAAACACTCAAAAGTACTTCATAATTTTTAAGAGATAAGAAAACACTCAAAAGTACTTCGTACATTTTGAGGTTTGATCTTGCATTGTGAGGTTTATTTCGCCAATGGCATCCAAACCGTCATGTCTGTTTTTCCCCGGTTACCCCATGCGTAATATGGAATCAGGGTTATATGGACTGTGTTGTCCGACTTTCCGACTTCCCGATACAGGGTGTTTTTCCAGGATGCCTCATTGGTCAGTCGTGCATTGGCATCAAGTACAACTATCGGACTTCCGGCGATCGTTGTTTTCCGTGTTGAAAATTGAATAGCTGCAGGTATCAGTATATCATCAATCCGCTTGTTGCCTTCAATGTCCACTCCTTCGAGGCAGTATACCAAAGGCCCGCGTTTTACGGTTGTCTGGTTGCGGGTTTCTTCCACCAACGGGTTCGATTCCATTAGTTTTACCGGCATATCAAGTATTAACTCTACAATATCGCCTTTCTTCCATTCACGCTTAATTGTGGTATAGGTGTTTGCCGTGTTTTTAGCTGTATAGGCCTGACCGTTGATGGTTATGGCAGCTTTATCACACCATTCCGGGATACGCAGGTTCAGGGCAAATGCTTTGCCTCTTGGTGCTTTTTCCACAGCAATCTTTATGGTTCCATCCCAAGGGTAGTCCGTTGTCTGAGTTAGTTTCACCATATCTTTTCCATTCAGCAATGTTTCCAGTTGACTCCCGCCATACAGGTTGCACCAGATGGCATTTTCCCCGGTGCTGTAGGCATAGTCCTGTACTTCACACAAGGTACGTACTGTATTAGGCGGACAACAGAAACAACTGATATATTCGGTGCGCTCTTTTGGCCAGCGGAGTGTATAAGGAAAATCTTTGCTGATACGTAGGGGGTTGGTATAGAAGAATCGTTTTCCATCCAGGCTGACCCCGCTCAGTACGCTGTTAAAAAGGGCAGTTTCCAGCACATCGGCATATTTGGCATCACCCGTCACCTGAAGCATTCGCCAGTTAAACAGCATGTTGCCTATATTGGCACAGGTTTCATTGTGAGCCGTTGAGTTTGGCAGTTGAAACGCACGTCCGTAGCTCTGGTGTACTTTCTGGATGCTATCAGGCTTGTAATTAGTTCCATCAGGTGATGTGCCATCGTATAAAGCGCCACAGGCACCTGTTACATACATTTTACGGGTAGTAATGTCTGTCCAGATGCTTTCCAGGTTGTCCAGTAATGCTTTCTCCCCGGTTTCAGCATACACATCGGCTACACCTGCATAGAGGTAATTAGCCCTGACGGCATGTCCCATGGCTTGTTTTTGTTTCCGGAAGGGTATCCGGTCCTGATTGTCGTCTGTTCCGTTTTCAACCATTCCGCGAATATCGATCAGATCCTTCGCCAGGGTAAGGTAACGTGGATTGCCCGTAGTCCGGTACATTTCCACAACTCCCATGTAATGCGATGTGCAAATGGCATTACGAGCCAGTTCAGCCGATGCTGTTTCATAGAAGTGACACAGGAAATCGGTTGCTTTTACAGCTGCATTAAACAGCGAGCTTTTACCTGTTGCCCGTTTATGAATGATCCCGGCCATCATCAGATGCCCCAGGTTGTAGGTCTCAAAATTCAGGCGGTTATTAAATGCTCCTTTATCAGCCTGTCCCACATTGGTGCCCACCACTGTATTGTCTGTTTTATGTGTATCAATGCCTTTGTGCATCTCAGCAATAATAACAGGGGTATGGATATATCCGTCGGCACGTTGAACTTTCACAATGGTGGCAATAATCCTGTCCATGAGCGCATCGAGTTTCGGATCTTTAGTCACAGCATATACCGAGGCAACACTTTCCAGCCATTTATAAAAATCTCCATCATGAAAGGGCGGTCCCCAGTGATCTCCTTCTACTTCTCCTGCCGCCACTTCAAAATTGCGGAATGAATGGCTGATATCCGGATTGTCGAGTGTTTTCCACATCGACAGGATCATGGTGTCTTTAAAAACCGTAAACCGTTCGCCCCAGAATCCATTGGTCCATTTTACGGCATCAATGTTGGTGCTGCTCATTTTGGCAAATTTGCTGGTGGAAGTATTTGTAAGACCTTTGTCCTGTGCATAAACCATAATTCCGGTAGTGAGCAGGAGAATAACAAGCAGAAAGAGTTTTTTCATAGTTGTTTAGGAATGCCAAAGGCATTTTTTAGTGGGATACTCTAACATAGACGTACGAATCATTTGTTTTGTACTGAAATTTGAATCAAAAAAAATGCTTCGGGCATTAGTCCCGAAGCATTTTTACATGAATACCCTTTATATGTTTATTGAATGGATACCTTTTGAACGGTTGTACCGGCTTTTACGATATAAATACCCGGTGTAAGAGTCAGGGTTGTGTTATCGCCACTAACAACAGACGAAGCCACTTTTAATCCGCTTACCCCATAAACTGTAACCACATCTCCCACTTTTGCATTTTTTACAACAAGAGAGTTTTTGGTTGAATATACCAACAGGTTACTTTTCGTATTCGTTTCAACTGCTGTGGGCGTTGTAGTACCTCCTGTTGCAAATGGAGTTGCCACTGCTGCCAGACTGATACCGGAAGCTGTGAACGTGCTGCCACTTACTGTTGCTGCAGTTGTAGCTGCATAGCCGGTACCTGAGAAAATAACGGGTGAAGTTGTATTAGTAGCAGTAGTTGGTGTAAAGGCTAATGCAGCAGTTGTTGCAACTTGTGGAGTCAATGTCCATTCATTCAAATTTATTACATAACCTGTAAATGTTCCAACTGGAGTTGCATTAACCTTAGCAGAAATAGTATCATTATTTGCTGGCGTAATTGTAACAGGAGCATAACCTGTTGATGTACCAATCGGGAACAAAGTTCCTGAAGTTGCAGCATTTGTAGAAAGTGCGCCGGTACCACTTGTAATAACATAACTGCTTGATGAACCTCCTGATATTGATCCTGCAGTTAAATTATAGGTTCCCAAGGTAATTGTACCAGAGGATAACTTCAACACGCTATTAACTCTTAGTGATGATTGCAACGGAACACTATATGTACCCGTAGAAATAGTTAAACTATCCAAAGCGGTAGGGAATGTTGCATTTGTCATTAAAAAAGCTGGGGCTGATCCTGTATATCCAAATTTTACAGTTGAATGTATTGGAGTATTTATTTGTAAAGTTTGTCCTGTCAAACTCTTTACTAAATTTATTGTTTTTCCTAAAATTAATGACCCTGAATTACCAACAGTGCCATCTCCGACATTGACAATTAAAGAACTTATATTCGCAGCTACGCTTGTTGTGTATAAGTCAAGTTCATTTCTTGAACGATTATAAGTTCCCAAGTCCAAACAACCATAAATATTATATGTCATATTACTCTGGTTAGCAGAGGAGGCTGAAGCATTATAAGAATGAAATCTACCAGCTATAAATACAGTATCTCCTTTAGCAATGGTACAAGTTCTTGGATACCCATAAGTTGTTTCTGCAGTGTTATATAATGAAAATCCTGGATAGGATGAACTAGAATAAGCAAAAGCGACTGTTTCTTTAAAGTAAACTTTTAAATCTTGCGTAGGAGCAATTCCTGAATTTGCTGGTAACATGGAAACAATTGCAAATATATATCCTGAGGTTACCCCATTTGAAGTTGTAATGGTTACTGCTTTGGCAATATTACTATAATATAAAATAATTCCACATCCATTACTCCCTGAAGAAGCCATTGCCTGACTTCTGTTCCAACCAAAAATACCATTATTTACAATTGTACAACTATCTGTACTAGCCGTTGCGGTTGATCCACTGGATCCATATCCTAAGTAAACATAGGTAGAAGTACTAGAATTCGATCTTCCAGGTGCATAAAACCTGCCAAAATTATATATGTTTTTACAATATAAATTTTTGTCTATATTAAAAACGCCTCCGCTATTAACGGTTACATCCCCATTTGCATATAATGAAAAACCTTTAACAAGTAATTTCCCGGAAACAGATAAATTCATGCAACTTGAATTCGCTGTAATATAAATACTATCATTTGCAGGTATCACGACACTATCACTTGATGTGGGTACTACTCCAGATACCCATGTTGTAGTTGCACTCCAATCAGCACCAGTTGAGAGACCTGGAACGGCTGTTATTATGTTAGCCGAAACATTATTCCCGATTCCTACTAATAGGAGCAGAAAAATTCCAAAAGTAAAGATTTTTTTCATACGTAAATGAATTTATTTGATTAGTATTATTTGATTATAGATACAAGACGCATTTGTTTTTTTGTTGTACTCAAAAGAATATCCTTCATATGCTTAGCCTGATATTAAAAATTACTATTTGCAATAAATGAAAGCGATGAATATTTTTCATTCTATTAGTTTTTCAGTAGCTTGTCTTATTCATTCATCCCTCATTTACTTCCGGATTTACTCCCTGAAATTTTTTAAATTTATTTAATAAGCGAAACAAAATAGATCAACAAGCAATGCCGGGTTATATTATTATATGGTTACGTCTTCATAGAAAAATTGATTACACTCATTTTTTTTTATCCATAATCGGGTCGTAGTTTCAAGAGGGTTGAGAGGGGGTTGCCTGGGGGTTACCTGGGGGTTGCGAGGGGGTTAGGAGGGGTAAACCTCACTGAACCCCCTCGAAACCCCCTCTGAAGTGCCTCCGAATTCCCTTTATACCTAAAACAGAAGCCGGCAAGGGAGTCTTCAGTTTATTCAGGTCCATTAAAGTCATGACACTACATATCCTGATAAACTTTAAAAAAAAATCAGGTATCTAACTTTGGTTGGATCACGGGAAAACGATATTGTTTTAACCAGGTTATCAATATTTCAATGAGTACTAATTTTATTTCGCTCCGTCTCAAGTTTAAGTATAGTAAAGATGTGTCTGTTTATTTTAATATGTAGAATGTATAAGCCTGATGATAAAGATATTTAAGTTATTGGCCGTTTTTTTGTTTGTAATCCAATTTTGTTATGCTGAGAAAGATGTATATATCTATTCTTCTTTTCACGAACCTGCCAATGAAGGGCTGCGTTATTTATACAGCGAAGATGGAATCCATTGGGACAATATTCCGGGTATATGGCTAAAACCGGTAGTTGGTAAACAACAAGTACTGCGTGATCCATCCATCACACAGACTCCAGATGGTACCTATCATCTGGTATGGACCAGCAGTTGGAAAGGAGATCTTGGTTTTGGGTATGCATCCTCCAAAGACCTTATAAACTGGACGAAAGAGCAACTGATACCGGTAATGAAAGAGGAACCTAATACTGTAAATGTATGGGCTCCTGATATTTTTTATGATGATGAAAAAAGTGAACTTGTCGTAGTCTGGGCATCCTGCATCCCCCGACGTTTTAAACGCGGAATTGAAGAAGAGAAGAACAATCACCGGTTATATTACATCACCACCAAAGATTTTAAAACAATTTCGAAGACAAAGCTGCTGTATGACCCGGGGTTTAGTTCCATTGATGCCACCATTGTAAAACGATCAAAGAATGATTATGTATTGGTATTTAAAGACAATACCCGCCCCAACAGGAACCTGAAGGTGGCCTTTGCATCATCAGCCACAGGTCCGTATACGAAAGCAAGTACACCTTTTTCTCAAAGTTATTGCGAAGGACCGACCGTTGAAAAAGTGAATGATAACTACCTGATCTATTTTGATGAATATAAAAAGTTTTCATTCGGGGCGGTAAAAACAAAAGATTTCATTCACTTTTCCAATATATCGAAAGAGGTATCAATTCCCAAGGGACATAAACATGGCACCATCTTTAAAGTACCTGCTTCCGTTGTAAAGAATTTATTTAAAACGTATGAATTAAGTATCATTCAAAATAAAGATACAACTCATACTGATCTTTCCTTAATTAAGTAAACTTAAGTAATTCATAATTCATAATTTATAATTCATAATTCATAATTCAATGTCGTTAAGTTAGTGCATTACTTTGTGAAACTTTGTGAATTAGAGCCTTTGTGGCAAGAAAACATTAGCCACGAAGGCTCTAATTCACAAAGTTTCACAAAGGGTATATTTAAACAAAACTCTTAACTTAACGATATTGAATTATGAATTATGAATTATGAATTGCCTCAACACCGAAATGTAAGCTTTTGTAGAGAAATAAATATTTCATTCGATATCTACGATTACTTAATTAACTTTGTATTCCATTCATTTTATTCAACATGAAAAAATCAAATATAATATTGGTTGGCTGTATCGTTTTGACTTTATCAGCCACTCAATTGTCTGCACAAGAAAAGATTCATTATACCGGAACCGAACTTTCCAATCCGGCATACCATGATGGGCAACTTTCCCCGGCGATTGGTGTGCACAATATACAGGTAATGCGGGTAAACCGGGAGCATCCGGAGGCTGCTAACTGCAATGGCTGGACATATAACCATCAACCGATGCTTGCCTACTGGAATGGTAAATTTTACCTGCAATTCCTGAGCGGAGAGGTTGGTGAACATATTCCACCTTCACAAACATTCCTGCAAACGTCCACCGACGGCTATAAATGGTCGAATCCTGACGTATTATTTCCGCAATATAAAGTTCCCGATGGATATACCAAACCCGATTACAAAGGTGTGGCTAAGAACCTGACGGCTATAATGCACCAACGGGTCGGTTTTTATGTGTCAAAATCAGGACGTCTTATTACGATGGCTTTCTATGGTGTGGCACTGGATAAAAAAGATGATCCGAATGATGGCAATGGTATTGGACGGGTGGTACGTGAGATAAAGAAAAACGGGACTTACGGACCCATCTATTTTATCCATTACAACCATGCCTTTAATGAGAAAAATACCGATTACCCGTATTTTACAAAAAGCAGGGATAAAGATTTTGTGAAAAGTTGCCAGGAAATACTGGATAATCCCTTGTATTTGATGCAGTGGGTTGAAGAATCGGACAGGGGAGACAAACTGATCCCTGTTGATAAAGATTATAAAGCCTTTTGCTATTACCACCTGCCGGATGGCAAAGTAGCCTGCCTGTGGAAACATGCTCTTACGGCTATAAGCACCGATGAAGGTAAAACATGGTCGGATCCGGTACTGCGAGCAAAAGGATTTGTAAACAGCAATGCCAAGATCTGGGGTCAAAGGCTCAGCGACGGAACCTATGCAACCGTATACAATCCTTCCGAATTCCGATGGCCGCTGGGAATATCCACTTCAACTGATGGACTCAATTATACCACATTAAACCTTATCCAGGGAGATATCACCCGTATGCGTTACGGGGGTAATTATAAATCGTACGGTCCGCAATATACCCGTGGTATCCAGGAAGGAAACGGCACACCGCCTGATGGAAATATGTGGATAACCTACAGCATGAACAAGGAAGATATGTGGGTTTCACGCATCCCTGTACCTGTACGCACAAAAGCCATTGCACAGGCAAATGATAATTTTGATAATAATACAGAGCTGTCGGAACTTACCGACTGGAATATCCATTCCCCACTCTGGGCACCTGTTATGCTGGAGAAAATAGCAGGTAAAACCTGGCTGACGTTGAAAGATAAAGATCCGTTCGACTTTGCCAGAGTGGTACGTAAAATACCATCAACAAAAGAATTGAAAGTCTCGTTTGAATTTATGGCCGACCAGAATAACAAAGGGATATTTCGTATAGAATTTCTGGACGAAAATGGCATAGCCTGTACAAGGCTTGAATTTACAGAAGATGGATCGTTGCGGGTTAAAGGAGGATCGAGGTATTCGAATGTGATGAAATACGAAGCAGGCAAAGTATACAAGGTTGAAGCCTTGTTATCGGTTGCCAACAGAAGCATCGAAATTACCATAAACGGCAAGAAATCAGGAACAAGAATATTTTATGCCCCCGTTCCTTCTATTGAGCGCTTAGCATTCAGTACAGGGGATAATGATGCGTTTCCGACAGAAGAAACACCTGCCGACCAGGATTATGATCTTCCCAATGCAGGGGGTCAGGACAGTCTGAGTGTGTTCAGGATAGCAGGCCTTAAAACAGAATCGTTGGATAACGGTGGATCGGCAAACGTGTTGAAGTATTCCGATTTCAACCATTATGTGGATTATTTCAATACGATGGAGGATGAGAATATCGTTCAGGCAATACCAAATGCCAGGTCAGGCGAATGGATGGAACAGAACATCCCCTTGTTTGAATGTCCTCAAAAGAATTTTGAAGAGATGTATTACTACCGTTGGTGGACTATAAGGAAACATATCGAACAGACCCCTGTGGGCTATGGTATGACAGAGTTTCTGGTGAACCGCACCTATGCCGATAAATACAACCTGATTGCATCAGCTATTGGCCATCATATCTATGAAAGCAGGTGGATGCGCGATACGACCTACCTGAACCAGATTATCCATACCTGGTACAAGGGCAATGAAGGGGCACCCATGAAGAAGATGATGAACTTCAGTTCGTGGAATATCGATGCTCTGTTCAATCGCTACCTGGTTACAGGTGATAAGACCTGCGTTACCGATATGGTTAAAGACCTTGAAAATGAATACAGCCGTTGGGAAACCACCCACAGGTTGAAGAACGGACTTTACTGGCAGGGCGACGTGCAGGATGGCATGGAAGAAACCATCAGTGGCGGACGAAAAAAGAAATATGCAAGGCCTACTATCAACAGTTACATGTACGGGAATGCCAAAGCATTATCTGCCATTGAATTATTGGCCGGAAATAAAGAGAAGGCAAAACTGTATTCATTGAAAGCAGATACACTGAAGGGATTGGTACAAAATAAACTCTGGAGTGTAAAACAGAATTTCTTTGAAACCATGCGTACCGATACCCTGGCCAATGTACGGGAAGAAATTGGTTACCTGCCCTGGTATTTCAATTTGCCCGATGCAGGTAAAAATGAGATTGCCTGGAGTCAGATTATGGACGAAAAAGGGTTTTCAGCTCCTTATGGGTTGACAACAGCAGAACGCCGTCATCCTGAGTTCCGCACACGTGGTGTGGGTAAATGTGAATGGGATGGTGCGGTATGGCCATTTGCTACGTCACAGACTCTGACAGCTTTGGCTAATTTTATGAATAACTATCCGCAAAAAGTAATCAGTGACAGTACTTATTTCCGTCAACTGGAGATATTAGTGGAACTGCAGCATCATCGCGGAAAACCATATGTAGGCGAATACCTGGACGAAGTAAACGGCAACTGGTTAAAAGGTGATCAGGAACGCAGCCGCTATTACAATCATTCTACATTTAATGACCTGATCATAACAGGACTTATCGGATTACGCCCCCGTGCAGATAATACCCTTGAAGTAAATCCGTTAGTACCAACCGGGAAATGGAATTGGTTCTGCCTGGATAATGTGCGTTATCACAATCGCAATGTGTCAATAGTCTGGGATAATGACGGCAGCCGGTATCATTTGGGTAAAGGACTCCGTATCTTTGTTGATGGCAGGGAAGTGGGTCACGCTGCAACACTGGAAAAGGTGGTTTGTGTGGATGCATTGAGATAATCTTTTATAAAATAACAATGAAAATAACGCTGATTTCACTTTTAATCTTTTTGTTTGCTTCGCTTGCTGTCAGAGCGATCGAAGTGACCGGGCTTACATGTGAAATGTCTGTTTCACCGATGGCTTTGATTGCAAAGAATCCACACCTTGGATGGCAATTAAAATCAACACAGCAGGGAACACTGCAGTCTGCCTATGAAATTGAAATAAAAGGCCGTGACTTTATATATACCAGTTCGAAAATTAAATCGAACAAAAGCCAACAGGTACTTTATACCGGAAAAGAATTAAAATCAGGTGAAAAATACCAGTGGAGGGTGCGTGTATGGGATGCAAAAAACCTGGAGTCGGAATGGAGTCCCCGGGCGGAATTTAAACTGGCACCCGAAAAATCAACTTTGAATGCCCAATGGATTGGAGCTGTCAGATCTGAGGATGCAAAGATTCCTGCAGGGATAAGGTTCATTACTTCAGAAATGGGGACACCCGACTATAAAGCATTATGGAAAGCCATCGACACACTATCCCAAAAAAGCATTTACCTGCGTAAATCGATTACTATCGAAAAGCAAATCATAGAAGCAACCGCTTATGTCTGCGGACTGGGACATTATGAGTTTTCGTTGAATGGTGTAAAAGTGGGGGATGCAGAGTTTGCACCTTTCTGGAGTGATTACGAGAAAACAGTTTATTACAATACGTTTGATATCACCAACCTGCTCAAAAAAGGAGAAAATGTAGCCGGAGTTTTACTTGGGAACGGCTTTTACAACCAGCAGGGTGGGGTAGGACGATACAGCAAATTGAAAGTATCCTTTGGAGCTCCTACTCTTTTCCTGAAAATGGTTATCAATTACTCGGATGGGACTTCACAGGAAGTCATTACGGATAAAACATGGAAATATTCATTGAGCCCGATAACTTTCAACAGCATTTACGGTGGGGAGGATTATGATGCCCGCCTTGAACAAAAGGGGTGGAATGCTCCGGGATTTAAGGACAAAGACTGGCTTCCGGTTGTGCTTCAATCAGCACAAAAAGGGTTGTTGACTCCTCAGCAGGCAGCACCTGTGAAGATCATGGAATATTATGGCATTCAATCAGTAAAAAAACTGACAAAGCAGGAAATTGACAGTGCTTCCCTGATAACAAAACGTGTGATCGACCCATCGGCTTTTGTACTGGACATGGGACAAAACCTATCCGGCTTCCCAGAAATTACAGTACAGGGTAAAAAAGGAGATAAAATAACGCTGGTGGTAGCCGAAGCATTGACAAAAGAAGGTGCTGCGAACCAGAACCAGACTGGTCGACAACATTATTACCAATACATACTAAAAGGCGAAGGCACTGAAACCTGGCATCCGCGATTCTCCTATTATGGATTCCGGTATATCCAGGTGGAAGGGGCAGTACTGAAAGACGATAAAAATCCTCAGGGATTACCGCTGCTTAAAGATATCAGATCCTGTTTTGTCTATAATTCAGCCGCACATACTTCCACCTTCGAATGTTCGAATGCTATTTTCAATAATGCGCACAGGTTGATCCTGAAAGCTGTAGAAAGCAATATGCAGGCTGTATTTACCGACTGTCCGCACCGTGAAAAGCTTGGCTGGCTGGAAGAAGTACACCTGAATGGACCTGTACTTATGTATAATTACAACCTTTCAACATTTATGCCCAAGATCATGCAGGATATGGCTGATGCACAACTGCCGAACGGAATAGTGCCTACCATTGCACCAATGTATAATATCTTTGGCACTAAAAAAGGATTTGATGAGTTTGGCGACTCACCTGAATGGGGAAGCACCTTGATGATACTACCCTGGATGTATTATGATTTTTACGGGGACTCATCGTTAATAACCGGGTATTATCCGAATATGAAACGGTATATAGATTACCTGACAACACGGGCTGACAAGAATATACTATCGTTCGGATTGGGCGATTGGTATGATTATGGCAATTATAGGGCAGGATATTCACGCAATACACCGGTTCCCCAGGTGGCAACTGCTTATTACTATTATGACCTGACTTTGCTGGCAAAGGCTGCCAGTATGGTTGGAAATAAGGCGGATGCACAGCATTATCTGCAATTGTCAGAAGATGTACGCACTTCCTTTAATGAAAAATTTTTTAATAAGGAAACAAACCAATATGGCACTGGAAGCCAGACGGCTTATGCTTTGGCTGTATACCTGAATATCGTTGAACCGCAATACCGACAGGCTGTACTTGAAAACCTGGTGAAAGATATAAAGGCACATGGAAACCGCCTTACAACAGGAGATATCGGGAATCGTTATTTATTTCAGACACTGGCTAATAACGGCTTGAACGACCTCATGTACACCATGCACAATCACGAAGAAGCACCGGGTTACGGGTTTCAGCTCAAATTCGGAGCTACAACCCTTACCGAGCAATGGGATCCGCGCATGGGATCATCGTGGAACCATTTTATGATGGGACAGATTGATGAGTGGTTTTTTGCATCTCTGGCAGGAATTCAAACAAAAACAGGCAACCCCGGATTTCAACGGCTAATAATACGTCCGGAAGTTGCAGGCGATTTGAAATATGTAAATGCATCATACGAAACGCTGTATGGAAAAGTTTCTGTTGACTGGAAGAGGGAAGATAAGAATTTCACTTTGAAAATAAATATCCCTGTAAATTGCACTGCTGATGTATATTTGCCGGGAGAGAAAGTAGCGAAAGAAGTAGGAAGCGGAAGCTATATGTTTACAAAGAAGCTATAAACAAGTAGAGAGATAAGAGAAAAGAGGTAAGAAGTAAGAGGTAAGGAGTAAGTAGCTGGTTGAAGTAGATTTTCTGATAGAACTAAGTTTTATTACTCAGAAATCATATTATTAAGTAGTAGGAGGTATATGATGTCCTATTATTCTAATTAAAACTTCATAAACCCTCAGCTCTATCACCCTCTCCCGATAGCTATCGGGATTGGGAGAGGGCAGGGGGAGAGGTCATATTAAATTAAGAAATTAAACAGGACATTATATTGTTCCATTTACTTAATATATTTTTTTCGGTTTAAATTGATAGTTATTTATAAAAAGTAAAGAATAAGATTTAATGATATATTTCACTTTTGACCCCCAAACCCCCAAATGGGGGCTTAAGAGAGGAACTTACATGTTTCTATGGTTAAAATAAATTTAGATACTACGTCTTAACATCCCCTCCCGATAGTTGTCGGGATTGGGGGCTTGGGGGTCAAAAACCTGATTATAAAAAAGTCAGATAATTCAACAACATGAAATATATCAATAAATATTATCTCTTACTTAATTAGAATACTAAATGTACATATCCAAAGTCTGGAACTTTGGGAAAGTAGAAAATAAAAAAACATGAAACAAATACTTGTAGTCTTAATTGCTTTCCTGCAACTCAGTATCCTGACGGTTCGTGCCGAATTTATCGACATGCAAAAGGCAGGAGCCAATCCAACCGGGACAAAACTAAATACTGAACTGATAAATAAAACCATAACCCGGCTAAATGCGAACGGGGGAGGAACCTTGTTTTTCCCATCAGGCACATACCTTACAGGGGCTATCAAAATGAAAAGTAATATAACATTAGAACTGGAAGCTGGGGCAACACTCTTGTTCTCGGATAATTTTGAAGATTATCTGCCTTTTGTGGAAATGAGGCATGAAGGTATACTTATGAAAAGTTTCTGTCCGTTGATTTATGCCGTGGATGCCGAAAATATTACCATCAAAGGGGAAGGAAAACTGGATGGTCAGGGGAAAAAATGGTGGGATGAGTTTTTCAGGGTAATCGTTGATGTTAATGCTAACGGTATTCGTGATATCAATAAATACCAGGCTATGTGGGATAAAGCAAATGATGTAAAAGCACTCTATGCTGAAACCAATGAGGATTATATTGGTTCTATGAAACGCCGGTTTTTCCGTCCACCTTTTATCCAGCCTGTACGTTGTAAAAACGTTCTGATTAAAGGTGTGAAAATAGTAAATTCTCCATTCTGGACGATTAATCCCGAGTTCTGCGAAAATGTAACCATCGATGGAATAACCATTGTAAATCCACTATCACCAAATACGGATGGTATTAATCCCGAATCATGCCGGTATGTGCATATCTCCAATTGTCATATTTCAGTAGGTGATGATTGTATTACCCTTAAAAGCGGAAGAGATTTGCAGGCACGTAAATTGAATTTTCCTGATGAAAATATTACCATTACCAATTGTACCATGTTAGCAGGTCATGGTGGTGTGGTAATTGGAAGTGAAATGAGCGGGGGTGTGCGAAAAGTTGTAATCAGCAACTGTGTATTCGATGGTACCGATCGTGGTATCCGTATAAAATCAACCCGCGGAAGGGGAGGCGTTGTTGAAGATATTCAGGTAAACAATATTGTGATGCGGAATATCAAAGAGGAAGCAATCGTACTTGATCTGAAATACAGTAAAATGCCCGAAGAAGCTTTTAGTGAACGAACACCTGTATTTAAAAATATCAATATCAATAATCTGACTGCTACTAATGTGTTGATTCCTATTCGGATTAACGGACTTGAAGAATCATTTATTTCAGGCATATCATTTACCAATATTAATATTAGCAGCAAATTAAAAGCCAGCTTTACGAATTGCAAAAACATAACAATGACGGATGTGTTTGTGAACGGAGAAAAATTAAGCATCGAATAATTACAACTTTAGTTGAAACGAAGAAACAATATCTTATTTTTGTTTTCTCAAACTAGTAAACAACATGAAAAAAATCCTTGTAGTACTCTTAATTGCATTCATTGCGACGACTTCTTATTCGCAATCATATGAGAATAAATTTTCAAAACCTCTCAGTCAGGTTCTGCAGGGGATTAGCGCCCGGTTCAATGTAAAGTTGAAATGTGATGTTGATACTATAGGCAAAGTTGTAACATATGCTGATTTTCGTATACGTCCCTACTCAGTGGAAGAGTCATTGACAAATGTCCTTTCGTTATTTGATTATAAGTTTGTGAAACAAGATAATAAGACATTTAAGATAAAGAACTACGAATATCCCCGCCGTACACCCGAAGATGGGAAGAAAATGCTGGCTTACCTTATTACCCTTTACAAAGATTCAGTTGAATGGAATACCCGTAAAATCTGCCTGTATAAAGAAGTCCGTGACAATCTGCAGATCGACTCACTCATGAAACAAAGGGTGACTTCTAAACCGATACTTTCCAATATCCGTAAATACAACGGCTATTCCGTTCAGAATTTTGCCGTTGAAACATTACCGGGTTTGTATGTCTGCGGTTCTATCTATAGTCCCCAGGCAAAAGGAAAACATGGGGTTATTCTTTGCCCGAACGGACATTGGGCCAATGGACGTTATAATGCAGATGAACAAAACCGGTTTGCCACTCTTGCCAGAATGGGTGCCACCTGTGTAAGCTACGACCTCTTTGGTTGGGGAGAATCTGAATTGCAGGTAACAGCTGCAGCACATCAGACATCAGCGGCTCATGTCATCCAGATAATGAACGGTTTAACCATTCTTGATTATATGTTGACACGAAAGGATATTGACGCTACTAAAGTAGGCGTTAACGGCGGTTCGGGTGGTGGTTCGCAGGTAGTGCTGCTCACAGTACTTGACAAGAGGATTACGGCTGCCTGTCCTACAGTAAGCCTTGCTTCCCATTTTGATGGTGGATGTCCGTGTGAGAGCGGTATGCCGATATCATTATCCTGTGGGGGTACCAACAATGCAGAACTGATGGCTATGTTTGCACCACGACCCGTATGTGTGGTGTCCGATGGAAAAGACTGGACAGCCAGTGTGCCTGAACTGGAATTTCCATACCTGCAACGGATATATGGTTTCTATCAGGCAGGGAATAAAGTGACTAATATCCATATTCCTGCAGAGGGTCATGACTTCGGACCCAATAAACGAACAGCGGTATATAATTTCTTTATTAATACATTTGGATTAAATGCCGGACAACTTGACGAAACAAAAGTAACTATTGAACCCAAAGAAGCCATGTATAGTTTCGGGGTGAAGGGTGAAAAAATGCCTTTAAATGCTATCCATAATTTCAGGGATCTTGATAAGTACTTCAATAAAAAGAATGATATCATTGCAAATTCCAATATTGATGCTTTAACTAAAGCAAAGACATGGGCTGAATCACTTGAATTAAATGATAAGGAAAAGGAAGCGCGTATTCAAACCGTTATTTACAATCATATTAAAGCAGTCCGCGACTGGCACAACGAGCATCCTTATTCAACCGTACCGCAAGGAATAAACCCAATCACGGGAAAATCACTAAGCAACCTTGAACGGGAAGTGATTGCTAATTCCGCTAAACCAAAATCAGTACATGAAGCGCTGATGAATGGGCTTCGTAAGGATCTGACCGAAGAACAGGTAGAAAAGGTACTTGATAAATTTACAATCGGTAAGGTTGCATTCACCATGGGTGGATATAAATCAATAGTTCCTAATCTGACAGAAAAAGAAGAATCATACATTTTATCACAACTTAAACTTGCACGGGAACAAGCTGTAGATTATAAAAGTATGAAAGCCATTTCTATGATTTTTGAAGTATATAAAAATAATTGCGAAAAATACCTGAACGACAATGGCCGCAACTGGCGTCAGATGTATAAGGATTTTTCCAATAAAATAAAGGCTGAAAAAGAAGCCAAAAAGAAAGCTGAAGAAAAGAAATAGGATTCAGTGATCATAATAAGGTGTGGCAGTATGAAATGAAATCATACTGCCACTCCTGTTCAGGGTGGTTAATAAATTAACGAACAGGATAGTACAAAATCACCCATTATACGTCTGTTCTAAAGATAAAACAAACTTCGAATGATTCAATCCACAAAAAGAAACAGCCTTTTCATATTTCTATTTCTGCTCTCAATAGCCACGTTATTCGGACAAAAGAACGAATCAAAGTTGTGGTATGATAAACCAGCCCAGGTTTGGACAGAAGCATTACCCCTGGGAAATGGACGGTTGGGAGCCATGGTTTTTGGAAACCCGGGTACTGAGCAAATACAACTGAATGAAGCGACCATTTGGGCCGGGCGTCCGAATAATAATGCCAATCCAGATGCATTGGTAAACATTCCTAAAGTACGGGCACTGGTTTTTGCCGGAAAATATCTGGAAGCACAAACTCTTGCTACTGAAAAAGTAATGTCCAAAACGAATTCCGGAATGCCTTATCAGTCTTTTGGGGATTTACGGATATCTTTTCCCGGGCATACACGCTATACCGATTATTACCGTGAACTAAGCCTGGATTCTGCTAAAGCCATCGTGCGTTACAGGAACGATGGAGTCACTTACAAACGGGAGATAATAACGTCATTTACCGACCAGGTGATTGTAATTCACCTGACAGCCAGTCAGAAAAAGAAAATCACATTCAATGCCATCCTTACTACTCCCCATCAGGATGTATTAATTGCCTGTGATGGGAATGTGGTAACGCTCGATGGAGTAACTTCCACACATGAAGGACTGAAAGGAAAAGTTCAGTTTCAGGGAAGGTTAACAGTCAGGACACAGGGTGGAAAAATATCATGTAAAGATGGGGTGCTGGCAGTGGAAGAAGCCGACGAAGCAACAATTTATGTTTCTATTGCTACCAATTTTAATAATTATCTGAATATCGATGGCAATGCAGCCGAACGTACTAAGAATTACCTTGATAAAGCCTTAGTTCATGACTATCCTGAAATTAAAAAAGCACATGTTAAGTTTTTCAAACATTATATGGACAGGGTTTCACTTTATTTGGGTGAAAACCATTCGAATGAAACTACCGACAAACGGGTTGAGAAGTTTGCTAAATCGAACGATGCAAACCTTGTTGCTACGTATTTCAATTTTGGCAGGTATCTGCTTATCTGTTCATCACAGCCCGGAGGACAACCGGCAAATCTTCAGGGAATATGGAACGACAAGCTACTGCCATCATGGGATAGTAAATATACAACGAATATTAACCTGGAAATGAATTACTGGCCGGCAGAAGTAACGAATCTGAATGAACTTTATGAGCCGTTGTTGCAACTGACAAAAGAAGTAAGTATATCCGGTAAAGAAACAGCAAAAACTATGTATGGTGCCGATGGTTGGGTGCTACATCACAATACCGATATCTGGCGTATAACCGGAGCAGTTGATAAAGCGCCTTCCGGCATGTGGCCGGGAGGAGGAGCATGGCTTTGCCGTCAGGTATGGGAACATTATTTATATACAGGGGATACTGGTTTCCTGAAATCAATCTATCCGATTATGAAAGGTTCAGCCCTGTTTTTTGATCAGATCATGGTGAAGGAACCCGTACATAACTGGTTGGTGGTTTGTCCAAGCAATTCACCTGAAAATACGCATGCCGGAAGCAAAGGAGAAGCAACTACTGCCGGTGGTGTTACCATGGACAATGAGTTGATTTTTGATTTATGGAATTCGGTTATTGCAAGTTCTAAAATCCTCGGTACTGATACTGAATTTGCGAGTCGGTTACAAAGCAGGTTGAAAGAAATGGCACCTTTTCAGGTAGGACGATGGGGACAATTACAGGAATGGATGTTCGACTGGGATAATCCGGATGATATCCATCGGCATGTTTCCCATTTATATGGGTTATTTCCAAGCAATCAGATATCGCCTTACAGAACACCACTACTATTCGATGCAGCACGTACGTCACTTATCCATAGGGGTGATCCGTCAACAGGGTGGAGTATGGCCTGGAAAGTTTGCTACTGGGCACGATTGCTTGATGGCGATCATGCGTATAAATTGATTACCGATCAACTCTCCCTGGTGCGGAATGAAAAAAAGCAAGGAGGAACCTATCCTAATTTATTTGATGCTCATCCACCTTTCCAGATCGATGGGAATTTTGGATGTACTGCCGGCATTGCAGAAATGCTTATGCAAAGTTATGATGGCTTTATTTATCTGTTACCGGCACTTCCTACACGTTGGAGTAGTGGTGAAATAAAGGGAATAATTGCTCGGGGAGGCTTTGAAATGGATATTAAATGGAGCAACGGGAAAGTGGAAAGAATAACTGTAAAATCACGCATTGGTGGAAATTGCAGGTTACGATCACAAACGCCACTAAGGTGTAAAGGATTGATTGTAGCAAAGGGAGAAAATCCGAATCCATTGTTTGCTGTTCCTACAGTATCAGAACCTTTGATTAATAAAAATGCGAAGCTTAATGCTGTGGATCTAAAAAAAACATATCTTTATGATTTAAAAACTGAGGCAGGAAAAGAATATGTGGTTAATGCCAGCAGGTAGTCTGCAATTAAAAATTTACTGAATTCAAACTTCTCTACGAGAAACTTTCAATACAATCTTTCGATACAAAAAAACAGTATGAGAAAACTTATTTTAAATGCCTTTCTTTTGATATTTATTTCCGGGACATTTTACGCTCAATCAAAACCTGCCAAATACCCATGGGATAATGGAAAGCTGATTGTCAGCGAAAACCACAGGTACTTACAACACCAGAATGGTACACCTTTCTTCTGGTTAGGTGATACAGGCTGGTTATTGCCTGAACGACTTGATCGTGACGAAGCTGAATATTATCTTGCTGAATGCAGTAAAAGGGGTTACAACGTGGTTCAGGTTCAAACAATAAATGCTGTTCCTTCCTATAATTTCTACGGACAATCATCCATGCCGGAAGGGTTTAACTTCAGCGAGATTAACAAAAAAGGAGTTTACGGATATTGGGATCATATGGACCATATCATCAAGTCAGCTGAGAAAAAAGGAATATATATCGGCATGACCTGTATTTGGGGTGGGCTGGTCACTTCAGGCCAAATGACAGTGAAAGACGCACAGGCATATGGTAAATTTCTTGGTGAACGTTATAAAAACTCTCCGAATATCATCTGGTTTATCGGTGGGGACATTCGCGGAGATATTAAGCCTGAGGTTTGGGAAGCACTGGCAATAAGTATCAAATCAGTAGATAAAAACCATATCATGACTTTCCATCCTCGTGGCAGAACTTCATCAGCAACCTGGTTTAATGACGCGAAGTGGCTTGATTTCAATATGTACCAAAGCGGACATCGTAGGTACGGTCAACGAAAAGGAGATGGAGATTATACGATTGCTGAAAATACCGAAGAAGATAACTGGAGATATGTGGAAAAGAGTCAATCGATTACTCCTTTAAAACCAATAATTGATGGTGAACCATCCTATGAAGATATACCTCAGGGTTTACACGATTTTAATGAAGTAAGGTGGAATGCGAATGATGTACGTCGTTATGCCTATTGGTCAGTTTTTGCTGGTTCATTCGGACATACGTACGGACATAACTCTATCATGCAATTTATGAAGCCCGGAGTTTCAGGAGCCTTTGGTGCGAAACGTTACTGGTACGATTGCCTGGAAGATCCGGGGTATAACCAGATGAAATTTCTGAAAGCATTGATGTTAACCTTTCCTTTCTTTGAAAGGCTTCCTGATCAAAGCATTGTTGCGGGACTAAACGGTGAGCGTTACGAACGTGCCATTGCTACCCGGGGTAACGATTATCTGCTGGTCTATAACTATACCGGACGCCCTATGCAAATCGATTTATCAAAAATCAGCGGTGCAAAGAAACTGTGTTGGTGGTTTAATCCAAAAGATGGGATGCTGGAATATATTGGAGAGTTTGAAGGTAATAAAATAACTGCTTTCCAGATTGATATAGCTTATAATTCAGGGAATGACAGGGTGTTGATTGCTGTTGATTCTGAAAAGAATTATATAAAAAAAGGTGCGATTGCTATACCTGACAAATAAACCATACTTCTTTACACCAACCAGGATAAAAAACTGTTATGGTTGATTGAAACAAATATCGTGAAACCAATAATCCTTGTTCACATGAAAAGTAAATTAATTTCGCTATTCGTATTTTTAATAATGTCTGCAGGACTTTCTGCTACGATTTCAATATCTACTCTTCGTACGGAAGGGTTGACCAATCCTATGGGTATTGATGCCGGTCAACCAAGGTTAAGCTGGAAACTGGAAGCAACCACTGAACGGGATGTGTTGCAAAAAGCCTATCAGATTTTAGTGGCATCGTCCATTGAAAATCTGACAAATAACAATGGTAATGTCTGGGACAGCGGTAAAATATCTTCGGATATTTCCATTTGGATTCCTTTTGCAGGTAAATCCTTACAAAGCAATAAACCTTATTTCTGGAAAGTAAAAGTATGGACAAACAAAGGCGAAGGCAGTTGGAGTCCGGTTGCACATTGGAGCATGGGTTTGCTGAATGAAAATGACTGGAAAGCACAATGGATTGGGTTGGATAAGACAATGCCATGGGACCGCGAGAATACCTGGAGCAGACTGTCAGCAAGATATCTGCGTAAGGAATTTTCAAGCACTAAAACTGTGAAGCGTGCGACCGTTCATATTTCAGGACTTGGGCTATATGAATTATACCTTAACGGGAACAGGGTAGGAGATCAGGTGTTAGCACCCGCACCTACTGATTATCGCAAATCGGTTTTTTATAATACCTATGATGTGACTTCCCTGATTCAGCAAGGTAAAAATGCAGTGGGTGTTACACTGGGAAATGGACGATTCTATACAATGCGTCAAAATTACAAACCATATAAAATTATTAATTTCGGTTATCCAAAACTCCGCATTAACCTGACTATTGAATATAGTGACAATACGACTGAAACAATTGGAAGCAATACTTCGTGGAAAGTTACTACCGACGGGCCTATTCGTAGCAATAATGAGTATGATGGTGAAGAGTATGATGCCCGCAAAGAGCTGACAGGTTGGAATAAACAGGGATATGACGATACTAAATGGACAGATGCTGAACGGGTGGGTTTGCCTGATGGAACACTTCTTGCACAACCAATGTCGGGTATGAAGATTGTCGACAGTATTATGCCAGTTTCAATAAAATCATTGGGCACTAAGTTTATTCTCGATTTAGGCCAGAATATGGCTGGTTGGTTACGTATTCATGTTCTTGGGAATGCAGGTGATTCTGTGAAACTACGCTTTGCCGAGACATTACAGAAAAACGGTGAACTGTACGTTGAAAACCTCCGTGATGCCCGTGCTACCGATCTTTATATACTAAAAGGAGCTGCGACAGGCGAAGACTGGTCTCCACGGTTTGTATACCATGGTTTCAGGTTTGTAGAGATCAGTGGGTTGAAATATATACCTGCAATCAGTGATTTTACCGGTGAAGTGGTTAATGATGAAATGGAAAACACAGGAACTCTTACAACCTCAAACAATGTATTGAACCAGGTATTGAAAAATGCATGGTGGGGAATCAGAAGTAATTACAAAGGCATGCCTGTGGATTGTCCGCAACGCAATGAACGCCAACCATGGCTGGGAGATCGCTCCATGGGTTGCTGGGGAGAGAGTTTTCTCTTCGATAACAACGCTATGTATGCAAAATGGGGTGCTGACATTCGCGATTCACAACGAAAAGATGGTTGTATACCGGATGTGGCACCTGCTTTCTGGAATTATTACAGCGATAATGTAACCTGGCCTTCTACCTTTCTGATGCTCTCAGACATGACGTATACTCAATTCGGCAATAAAAAACCAATAGTGGATAATTATACTGCCATGAAGAAATGGATGGAGCATATCCGCAGTAGTTATATGACTAATAATTATATCGTGACGCGTGATGAATACGGCGACTGGTGCGTTCCTCCGGAAAGCCTGGAGTTGATTCACAGCAAAGATCCAAATCGACAGACTGATGGCCAGTTGATTTCTACAGCCTATTACTATAAAATGTTGCAGTTAATGGTTCGTTTTGCCAATGTGCAGGATTTAAAAGAAGATGCAAAAGATTATAACCTGTTAGCACAAAAAGTAAAAGATGGTTTTAACAGCCAATTCTTACGTACTGATTCACTATTCTATGGCAACAATACTGCTACATCCAATTTATTGCCTCTGGCTTTCGGCATGATCCCAAAACAATATGAAGACACAATTTGCAAACAAATTTTAAAGACTGTAGCTGATAATAACTCCCCGCGTATTACCACAGGTCTGATAGGAATCCAATGGCTATTGCGGGAATTAAGCAAGATGGGCAGGTCGGATGTGGCATTTGCAATTGCAACAAACGATAAATATCCCTCATGGGGTTACATGGCAGCCAATGGTGCAACTACCATCTGGGAACTCTGGAATGGTAATACGGCCAGTCCTAAAATGAATTCAGGAAATCATGTTATGCTTTTGGGTGACCTGCTCCCCTGGAGTTATGAAAACCTGGCAGGTATAAAAACCGGCTATGAAAAAACAGCCTTTAAACATATTGTTATGAAGCCTGATTTTGATATTCCTGATCTTGAAAACGTGAACGCATCTTACATCACACCTTACGGGAAAGTTATAAGCTCATGGAAAAAAACACCCATGCATCTTAACTGGGAAATTGCAATACCTGCTAATACCACTGCTGAAGTTCATTTGCCAAATGGAAAAATAGAGCAGGTTGGATCAGGAAGTTATTCGTACAGTGTTGAAATTCCACAAAGGAAAGGAATTGTTACGAACGAATTTCTTTACGAAAAAGCATCTTTCCCGGAATGCCATGCAGCAACCATTGCTGAAACTACAAACGGAGATTTAGTATCTGCATTTTTCGGGGGAACAAAAGAAGCCAATCCAGACGTTTGTATCTGGGTTTGCCGAAAGGATAAAGGAAGTGATAAATGGACTGCACCTGTGAAAGTTGCTGATGGGGTTTTTAGTCCAACACTTCGTAAGGCCTGCTGGAATCCTGTCTTGTTTCAAATGCCACAGGGAAATTTGTATCTGTTCTATAAGGTTGGCAAGAAAGTAGCCGACTGGACAGGTTATCTTACTACAAGTGCTGATGGTGGAAAAACATGGAGCAAATCAGTGAAACTCCCTGATGGATATCTGGGACCGGTTAAAAACAAACCCGTAGAAGTAGATGGAAAGATAATTGCACCTTCGAGTACGGAAACCGGTGGTTGGAAAGTACATTTTGAAATTGCAGTAGATGGTGGAAGGCGTACACATATTGTTGGTCCTCTTGCTGCTGAAAAAGCAGTGTTGACTCAGGATATGACAGAGGATAAAAGCAATAAAAAAGAAGATATGGAAGGAGGCGACAATTCATCTGCCAGCACCGTTCAGGCCATACAGCCCAGCATATTGACTTACAAAGATGGCCGCCTTCAGATACTTTGCAGAAGTAGAAACGGTGCAGTTGCCACATCATGGAGCAGCGATAAGGGTGAAACATGGTCGCCATTATCTCTTACTTCGCTGCCAAACAATAATTCAGGAACTGATGCCGTAACACTGAAAGATGGCAGGCAGGTAATTGTTTATAATGCCGTACGAACTGCAAAAGGAGAAAAGAAAGGACCACGTACCCCTTTGAACATAGCCACTTCAACCGACGGGATCCATTGGGACATGAAACTGGTACTTGAGGATTCACCCATCTCACAATACTCGTACCCTTCCATCATACAGGGTAAAGACGGACGAATCCATGTAGTTTATACCTGGCGAAGACAAAGAATAAAGTATATGGAAGTGAAGTTGTAATTAAGTTCCAACAGTTATGTGTTAATATACTTTAATATTATAGTTTAATGGTATATAAGGCGTTACAAATTTTTAAATGTGACGTCTTATTTGATATATACTGTATGTTAGTTTCTGTAATAGAGACTAAACTGCATATCGTTTTATAGCTCAATCTAATCAGAATTAAACAATTAAATATCAAATTTATGAAAAAAATCATTACTTCTCTTATGGTTTTGTTCTTCCTTATTGGAACCGGAACAAAAAGTTATGCTCAGGCTGCTGGCGACTATGTATTTACGCAAGCAACAGATAACCTCTGGGCAACAGTAGGTAACTGGAGTACCTCTGATGGTGCCGGAAATTTAACTGCAGCAACAAGAACTCCTACAGCTTTAGATAATGTGTGGATTCCTGCAACTAAAGTAATGAGCACTGTTGGTGCCACAATTACCGGAACAGCTGCATTTACTTCAGGATCTCCAACAATAACTTTAACGACAGCAAATACCAATATTGCAGTAGGTATGGCAATTAGAAATAAAATTGTAACTGGAGCTAATTATGGTTTTACTCCTGGCACTTATGTTACAGCTGTTAGTGGTACTTCCGTAACATTATCTAAACCAGTTACATTAACTGGCTCGACAGTTTCATTAGAATTTTATCCAACATGTAAAAATCTGATTGTAAATGGATCCTTCACTGTTTCAACTCAGTTTGTAGTGTTTGGAGATGTAACTGTAAATACTGGCGGTATTCTTTCACAAAGTTCGGATTTATATTGTGCAAATATTAATAACTACGGAACATTTAATGCAAATGCCGGATATAGAAGTGCTAAAAATCTCTATTTAGGTTACATTGGTGCAACACCTGGTGCAGGTGATTATACAATTATTAACGATGGAACTTTTGGAGATACTGCGCCTAATATACCTCAAGGAAATACTAGCGGTATAAATGTCATATACAGCAATCAAGCTAACAGCGTTACTATCAAAGCTTCATCACCATCAGTTTCTACTTATAAATTCAATGTAGCACAAATATTGCCTACAAGTATTATCAAGACTTTAGCAAATACGACGCTTAATATTAAACAATCCATGTCATTACTAAAAAGTAGTGGAATAAACTTATCTGTTCAAAATAATGACTCATCGGAAAATACTATTCGTACTTGTAATATCGACCCCGGAGTAACTGTATATCTTGGTTGTAATTTTCATGCAAATCGAGGTGTAATAGCTTCTCCCCAAGGCAGCTATACGTATAACGTGAATGGGACTCTTGATTTAGGTACTTATCCATCAGTAAATAATAATCTAACACCCCAAGCATCACAAACAACCGCTTTTAGTTTGTGTATGACTACAGTTGTCGGAAATACTGGTTCGTTGACATTTAATCTGGGTGATGGTACACAAGCCAATGCAGGCACCTTGGTTTTGGGTAGCAATGTGCAATTAATTAAACTGAGAACTCAGACTATGGCTATTAATTTCAAAGATTATTCAACAGTAAAAGTAACCGGAAACTATGATTGGGTGATGAACTATCAGTTGCTGAATAGCAACGTCCCTGCATTGTATTTATTTCCAAAGAAATACTATAACCTGACTCTTAATGGTGCAGGAGTAGTATTACCTGTAGTTGCTGCTATAAAAGGAACAAAGGCTTATACCAAAACTTATGCAACTACTCCAGTAGTTAACTGGGTAGCAGCAACGAGTGCTACACAAGGTTCAATACTATATACAGGTGTTGGTTATTATTATGTTCCTGTTGTAAGGGCTACCAGCTCTTATAAATCTGGTGACAATCCTATAACCTTGGTTGGTGATACTATTCTTCAATATATTAAAACAGGGCTAACAATAAGTGCTTCAGGAGTATCAAATTTCACAGTATCCTCGTTAACTGGCAATAGTCTTACCATGAGTGCTGCAGTAGCAGACATGTCTCCTAACCCTACCTCGGTATCAAATGTAACAGTTTCATTTACAGGAGCTAAATCAGATGCAGTGAATAAACCTATTGGAACAAGTTCAGATTCTAACAATCCTGTTCTAGATGGAACACAAAGTCTTATTTATTTAGGCGGAACTGATTTCCCAACTGCTTCAACTGTTCTTTCTACCGCTGTAAATTCTCCGGATGCTACCAGTAATGCAATCGTTTATTCAAGCGATAGAAATAAACTGGTAATTTCGAATGCCACTACAGGTGATATTGCTACTGTTTATTCAATAAGCGGAATTAAAGTAGCTTCTGCGAAACTAACAAGTGATAAAACGACGTTAAGCATTGCAAGTGGAATTTACCTGGTTAAGATTAATAGTTCAGTTTCAAAAGTGATAGTACGGTAATTTCAATAATTAATTAATAGAAACGGGATGTAGCTTACTAGTTACATCCCGTTTTTATTTTATAATGGCGGAAAATAGAATGTAAAAACATGCTCAAAGATACAATGCAAAACGGGTAATGTTTTATATTCGTTATACGAATGAACATGTTTAAATAAGGCTTAAAAGAGATATTACAGAAGTTGCCAGCACATGAAAAACGATAGGAATAACATGGTTGTTCCTCTAAAGACAGCTACTTCCTGCCATAAAAATACGATAATATTTTGTGGCAATAAGAATCCATTCAATGAAACTCGTAAACTTATTCTGGAAACAAGACTCCAACGTGATTATTACAGCACAAAAAAACTCCCTCAAAGGCAATTGCCTTTGAGGGAGTTTTACTTTCAAACTATAAAATATCAGATATCCATTATTTCTTTTTTGTTTCGTCACGGACTTTAATACGTGCATACCAACCTTCCCGTTCTTTTACAAGATCATAACCTATCTTGGAGAGGTAGTTGTTGATACGGCCTTTGTATTTACCAAAAGCTTCATGTTTCTTGTTCGAAGTTTCGGCGTCTAAGGCGAATTCACGACCTTCCTTAAGCCATGCAAGTATTTGTGTTTTTTCTTCAGTCTTGAGGCTCGGAATCATGTCCAGCGTGGCATCATAGGTTACCTTCACTACCCCGAACGTAATACCATCCTTTATTGCTTCAACCTGTGCTTCGGTCAGGTAAAGGGACAGGCTTGCAGGGAAGGCAAAATGGGAACGGTATAATGCTGCTTCTTTCTCGTTTTGAGCGGCATTCTGAGCATTGTTCTTTGCTTCACCTTTCAACGAGGATCTCTTTATGCGATTCACGGCAGTATCACGTTTTGAAAAGATATCATTCAATTCAAAGTATCGGTTCGCAACAATATTCAGTACATTTTGTGTAACTGATGCATCTTTTAAATCGAGTTTGTCAACTATTTTTTTTGAACGGTCAACAATGTTTTCCACATACTTTGGATCGCGGTTCTTTGAGTCCAGATCCACTGCCTTTACAGTTGTAGTTAACAATATAAAAAACAAAAGAACCCCTAACCCCTGAAGGGGAAATAAGTTAGTTTTGTTTCTAAAAATTCTTTTGATATTCATTTTTAATTATAATTAGTAGTTGAAATCCAGTTCCCCTTTAGGGGTTAGGGGTTCTTTTTACATTAATTTTCCCTTTTCAGCCAATGTATCGTGGTTGTTTTCAGGTTTTGTCCAGTCTGTTTTTTTCTTTGTATCGATACCGTTGATATATTTTTCGATATTGGTATAACCGTCTCCAGTGCAATCTTTGATAGCATCGGAAGGGTCATTCGGATTTAAGCCATTTGCTTTTTCCCATGCATCAGGCATACCATCACCATCACTATCTTTGTATGCTTTTCCTTTATATTCAGGATAACCACCTACCTGACGGATGTCGGTAATAATGCCTTTTTTATATGAGTCCTTGGCTAAACGACGGTGTTTGAACTGATAGAAGTTTACAGTGTCAAGTCCTTCTTTATAGAATACTTTTCCTGTTTTTACCTGAGTCAAGATATGTTCGTCAACAATATCACGTTTAGGAATATTGGCTCCTACATTGGTTGTAACAAAGTCATAAGCATCTTGTGCTTTCATGATCGGAAATTCAGGTTTTGGGAAAGGTTCATTCCAACGCATTGAGTCGGTATATTGTCCTGTGTTTTCCATTTCTTCTACCTGGATACCACCGTTCCAGTTGTCTTTTGTTACTGCATCATTTCCTTCCATGATGTTTCCATTAGCATATACACGTCCAAATACCAGGTATCCTAATTTGCTGCGACCTGATTCAGGTTTCAGAATACGATGTCCGATAGGGGCATCTTTTGGTGTAAGTGGTCCCGGTTTATAATAATTATTGATGATATTATACAGGGCAGTATAGTCCCCGCCATCTACCGAACGGTTTGCCCAGTTATAAACCACATTATTTACAAAATTGAAAATTCCGTTCCATCCAATTGATGGATTACGACCTGCATTGTTTGCCCAGAGGTTACGCATAAATGAACAGTTTTCACCACCCAGCGTACTACCAAAAGCATGATTATATGTGTCCAAAGCCTGTGCAGAAATTGTATTCTGTATGGTCACGTTTACTGTTGGAAGTTTTTCGTCCTTCATACCCGGACCCGGATTGAACATATGACGGTAAAAGGAAATGTTTTCATCCAATCCCCACATGCACGAGCAGTGGTCGATCATGATATTCCCTACCGGGTTACCTCCGAAAGAATCATCACGACGTTCTACTTTTGTTTCACCACGACGGAAACGCATATGACGTACAACTACATCATGTGTATTTACCCAAAATGATTCGCCTGCCACACAAACACCATCGCCCGGAGCCGTTTGTCCCGCAATGGTAACATAAGGTGCTGCAATAATTATTGGTGATTTCAGGTGGATAATACCTGCCACATTAAAAACTACGATACGGGCTCCAGCAGTTTCTTCACAGGCTTCACGTAATGTTCCGTGACCACGGTCGGCAAGACTTGTAACTGTAATCACTTTGCCACCACGACCACCAAAAGAGAACTGGCCACCACCTTCAGCACCCGGGAATGAAGGGATCTTAGCCTGAGGTAAATCAGTTGGACGGGCTGCCCATGGAATATACGGGCGACCGTTGGCTTTCTCGGCTTTTAGAATAAATTGGTTAGCCAGCATAACACTATCCACAACTCTGTTTTCACTATCGATCATTTTATCGGCCGAAGCTTTTAAATCTTTCGGTACATCAGGATATTGAGCCTTAATTGTTGAAAGAGGTACTAAAAGCAACACAGCGCAAATACCCAAAAATAAATTCTTTTTCATTGGACTTTTCTTTGTTTTCTGTAATAATATCTATTTATAATCTAAGATTAAGACGACAAGTGTTGCCTGTTGTACTCAAAATCGCTGTGCAAATATAAACAGAAAATGGAGATACTGATGCTTTATCAATATCTCCACCTTCATGAAATTTATATCCAAATTTGATTATTATCTTCAAATAAGGCAAATCAAATTCATTCCTTTATTATTTTAAATTGTTGGGTGTCACCTGAGCCGTTTTTAATCTGCACCAGATAACAACCTACTGTAAGATTGGATATATCTACAAAATTACTTCCTGACAATGAACTAAACAAGACCTGTTTGCCTGCCAGGTCAAAAATTTTCGTAGATTGCAACGGTTTGTCACTTATTACCTGAAACTTTTTTTTTACTACAGTTGGAACTATGCTTGCATTAAAACTCTTCACCTCCTGTACGGCTGTAGTAAAAGAATGAGCAATATTCTCTCCCATCAGACTGGCAAGATAAACTTCCAGAGCTGTATATCCTTCAGGAGTTTTCAGATTACGGTCTTCTGCATTATTAGGATCCAGTCCATTGGCAAGTTCCCAGGTGTCAGGCAGGCCGTCTTTGTCGGTGTCAGTTGGAGCAACAGTTGTTGCATAAGGTCTGTAACCTTCTGCTTCATACGATTTATCAATAATTCCCCATGAACCATGTGAGGCTTTAAAGGTTGCAGTTCCGTTTTTCACTTCGCGAATAACTCGTCGTTCTACAGAATCTCTGTTGATGGTACCTACTTTAGAAAGAATGGAAGTATACGCGTCAGTTGCACTCTGAATGTTCGTCTTATAAGGAGAATATCCTACCCAGGCACTATTATACACAACTTTGGAAGGTGGTGAAAGTAACGTATCAGAACTTGCTGTTGCTTTTGTTGGTAGTGGTACTGATCCTGCTGTACCAGACCATTTCCAGGTAAATCCGTTCCAGTTATCTGAATTTATGGCAGGGTAACCTTCCATAATATTTCCTGAGAGATACCATCTTGGAATGGTAGCGCCATTAACGATATAATTTGTAAAGAAATACTTATTTCCCGTTGGTGTAGCCGGTCCTGGTTTATAGTAGTTACTTACAAAATTGCAGGTATGCGAACGGTCACCAGTATTAACATCTCCACCATATGCTGCACCGGAACTTCCCCAGTTGTATACCACATTGTTTAAAAATTCAATAAACACATTTGTTTCATTATCTGTTCTTGCTCCGTTTAGACGAGGTGAACGTGATTCGTTATTCGTCCACAGGTTATGATGATAAGTGGCACAGATACCTCCGGTTTGTGACCCATATCCTCTGACACCTTTGCCATGGCCATCATCATAAAGTGCATCGTGAAATATTGACCATTGAACGGTCGTATAACGATTGTCATAGAACGTAAGATTTTCTTCACCTGACCATCCAAAATTACAATGGTCAAATATAACACGAAGTGCATTTTCGCAACCTACCGATCCTCCGGGAAGAAAAGTACTATCTGCAGCATTTTCTCCGATACGAAAACGCATATTGCGAATAATTAAGTCGGTCGCGCCACCCAGATTCAGCTTGGAATTTCGGATACAAATTCCTTCTCCGGGTGCAGATTGACCTGCAATGGTAAGATTAGCCCTTGAGCAACGAATGTCATTTCTATTTGTTACAGTGGTTCCCGAAGTAGTCAAATAGGGTTTAAGTTTAATAGCCCCCGAAACGCGAAATAATACTGTAAGAGGTTCACCCGGATATTGAGTTAAAGCCCACCGGAAACTTCCGGGTATTGGCGCTTCAAGGCTATTATATGCGATATAATCGTCTAAGTTTTCAACAAATACTACTTTTCCACCACGACCACCGGTTGCAAATTTACCATATCCTTCTGCGGTAGGGAAAGCCGGGGTCTGAGAATTTACAGATGTTGATACAGCTGTAAAAAACAGCATGGTAAGCATTAAATGAGTTTTGATTCTTTTCATTATATTCTAAGAGTTAAATGATTGAGACAAAAATACCTATCATATTTTGTTTCGTTTGAGAAAAATTGGTAAATGATGTGGATTATTTCGTATTTTATCGTCAATAGGTACTGAAGTCAATCTGAATCTAAAGTAAATTGTTTTATTTCGTGTTAAGTACTATCTTTTTTGTAAAAACGGAGCCCTTGTCATGTATTTTTATAAAGAATACTCCCTGATAGGAGTTGTTTAATGCCAAGGCGGATACGTTTGTGTTTTGTGAAATAATGCTGCCAGTTGTCGACAATAATTGAATCAAGTCTACTGATTGGTTCAGTGATATGGATTGATTTGTCACCTTGATTTCCGGATCATTCAGTTGAATCTCCGATAGTGCTGTAGGTATAGTTGTTGCTTCACTTAATACTCCAATGGGGTTTAAGGCTCGTACGCTGTAAATTCCATTCGTTCCGGAATTATCTACATAATTTATTCCTGTAACAGAGCCAAGGTATTTCCCATCTTTATAAATTACATAACCAATTGCATCAATTAGTGCATTCCACGAAATGATATTGTTTGTTACCGAAAGAGTTGGTTTTGTAGGAGACACACATAAACTTACCGGATCGTAGGCAGTAGTGCTGAGCTGTACGTACACATAAGCTGGATTCAGGAAATTATCTACATCTTCTTTGGCTAGTTGGAAACTCCATGAAACACGACCTGAAGTATTCACCGGTGATCCATTTTTATCCACACTGGCATATTCTCCAAAACTGGCAGTGGTCTCGTTTCCACTCATGGTAGTCCAACCTGCTGCTTTAATATGCGATCCAAGTTTACAGTTTATGTAATATGCACCACTATTAACATTCCATGGTCTGCCTAAACTAAAACTATTATCAGCAACATCCGGATTTGCAGTTATATTGCAATTGCGGAATACGAATTCAAGATTCAGGTCTCTTCCTGTGGTTGTTGAACTTGCGGGTATGAATTTATATCTATCTTCAGGAGCTACAATATAACCTCCTCCTTTAACACAATTGATGGTGCAATCATCAAAAAATACAGTGCCACCGGCATAAATAAAATCGACTGCTCCTTCAACCCAACAATTTTTAAAGTAACCACGTGTTCCCTTTTTAGCTCTATATGTATCCTGGTAACCCTTTAAAGTACAATTTTTAAACGTTGCCATATCACCTGCTGTATATAAAGCAAGTGCCTGACCTGTATTTCCGGCAGAATTCACAAAAGAAACATTTTCAGCATAGAAATTCTTGGCATAAATCTGGAAGGTAGTTGTTAGTTCAAAAGTAGATACCATATTAAGTGATTTGTCGTAACTGAGAATTACACTATCACGATGTTCTCCTATCAAGCTTATAATTTTATTAGATGCCGTTGTTTTTGTACCGATAGATGTTTGACCATAATACATACCATTTTTTATAAATATAATACTTCGCTCATTGTCCGGACAAGCATTTATTGCCGCTTGAACTGAAGTGTAGTCACCCGAACCATCTGTTGCAACGATATATTTGAAAACCTGAGAAGATACTTGTATGGAATATATAAAACAGAGGCTTAGTATAAGAAGTAAATATTTGTGTTTCATTCCTGATAGATTAGATAGTTTGTAAATAGAATGCTCTGAAAATACTGATTCCCGTAGCTGACAAAATTTATTAATGTATCAATAAATTTTGTCAGCTACGGGAATTCAGATGTTATAATTATAAATCACGTTGCTTGACAGCAAACTAATTTATTCAGCTAATGGATCAAATGTTCCAAGACCACCAATTTGTGCATCAGTCCAACCTATCGTCTGAAGCAATGTCACGTTATTTTTTTGTGCACCTGGTACAAGGCCAATAAAATAATATTCAGGTCTGAAAGAAATAACTTTACCACTTGTATCGACTGAACGTGTTTTACGTGTCAAATTATATCTGTAAAATAATTCAAGTGCATTTCCAAGTGTAGTAAAATCTTTATTTAAATCCCATGCTGCCGGACGTACAATGCTATTGGCAATAATAGGGTCTTTACCTGGTTCTTGCAGTGCAATACCACCTCCTGTTACAGCATTTGAAACCCGAACCTCAATACCCGTTCTACGTTTTCCGTTTAGTGGTTCAAGGTTAAGATAGGTACATGTATTACCATTAAATCCCGTTAATGCCCAACTGGAATTCAACGTACTCTGACCAGCACCACCATCCCAAAGCATCCAACGGCGCATGTCATAGAAACGTTTTCCTTCAAAAGCCAGTTCTATTTGTCGTTCATACAATATCGCTGCAAAGAGTGCTGCACGGTCAGTTGCTAATGCATCATCCAACCCACAGGTTCCGGTATATCCTACACGATTACGAATAAGTCTTAAGGCTGCAAGTGCTTCAACTCCTTGACCTGCGCCACAGGCAGATTCAGCAAAATTTAAAAGAACTTCTGCATAACGAATCTCCATATATGGTGCAGAACTTAAACCAAACGGATTAGCGTTTGTCAGGTCGTAAATATATTGAGGATTTGGATTGACTCCTAAATCATCTGAACGTTTTCTTATATAAACGCCTTTATAACTATCTCCTAAACCATCAGCAGCATAACCGCTTACACCTTCATTAGCCTGTTTAACAGCATCAGAATACCATGTATAGTTCCATACTACATAATTTGCACCTGTATATGGATAGGATGCTATACCTTTTGATGTTGGGTCTCCACTAAATTTCCATTCAACACCAGGGAAGGCAAATGTTCTGTAAAAACGAGGATCACGATTTAAAATGAATAACTGTGGATCGTATCCATTTATTGGATTCCAGCTTTTATCTATAGCTGGTTTTCCATTAGCCATCGGAAACAAATCAACCATTTGAGCTGTTGCACCTTTACCTGTACTTCCACTGTACGTGTTATATGGTCGAATTGAGTTTTCCCAACCGTTATTAAAGTTAGTAGCTGTACTCCCTGATTGTTTGATATTATTGTAAAGAGTTACAAATACTGCCTCAGGACTCTTTGTGTCAGAAAACATTTTAGCCCATCCAGAAGCATTTACACCCGGTTTGTCTGCATTTGCCAGTCCGAAATATCCACTAGATTTTAATTTTTCAATAGCACGTTTATTGACTGCATATGCTGAATCCCATCGAACTGAATTGTCAGTTCTGTTAAACAATGGACTTGCATACAATAAACGTGTACGTCCCATTAAAGACAATGCTGCACCTGAAGTTATGCGTCCCCAATTGTCATCAGTCCATATTACCGGTAAATAATCTGCTGCCTTTTGGAGGTCACTGCAAATAAATTCAATACATTTCTTTGTTGATGAACGTGGGACTACTAAATCTAAACCACCATTATCACCGGCTACAGGATTTTGCAATTTATCAACAATTGGTACTCCACCATACACATTTACTAATCGATAATAAACCCAGGCTCTAAAAAAATATGCCTGTCCGAGTAGCTCTTTCTTCTGATTTTCAGGTAGTGTACCATTTTCAATTCCTGCAATGGCATCATTACAGTTTCGAATACGACCATATGGTGACCGTGATGTTTTTGCTTCACCAAAAAAGTAATCATCGAGTGTGGTATTATCCATTATATTATCACTTACATATTTTGACAAGCCACCATATTCTTCTGTTGAAGTTGAATATACATCAGATACTCCGGCACTGGGATAATCGTATGTTACTCCTGATGTTGCTCTGGGTAAGAGTAATGAATAAATGTCATCGATTCTTCCCTTTGCACCTTGATACGTGTTGTAAATGACATTCGTCGTATTTGAATAGTCCTGTTTTTCCTTTAGGAATTCATCGCTACAGCTGGTTTGTAAAGCTGCAGAAGCAAGTACAACCGTTAATATACTATATTTTTTTAAGTTTTTCATTTGTCTTTATATTTTAAAATGAAACATTTACGCCCAGAGTTACTCTTCTCAGGTTTGGATATGTACCATAGTTTCCTGACATTGGATCAATAAAATTATCAGGAAATGGATTGTATAAACTCATTACATTTTGTACTGATATATTTAATTTACAACTTTCGAGAGTTGCCTTTTTGACTATGTTTTTTGGTATTGAGTAACCTAATGTGAGTGTGTTAATTGATATACGTGTACCACTTATTCTCCAAAATGTAGATTCATAGTCATTTACCGAGTAACGTAGATTTGGATATTTTGCATCCACATTTTGTGCTACAACAACATTACCCTGTGCATCTGTTATGTCGCTATAAACAAACATATTGTTTGCCCAGAATGAAGGGAGATTTGTATATTGCATTGTTTCATATCCTCCGGCTGTTGATACAAGGCTTGAAATACTGCGTGCTTGTTTAGGAACATAACTGTACCCACCCCAATTAGCGCTTATTTGTGCACTAAATGAAATACCTTTCCATTCACCCCCTAGGTTAGCTGTAAATCCATATGGATTGCTTCTGTTTGAAATTAAAATACGGTCATTTGCATCTATGTATCCTGCTTTTGGATCGTTCGGATCGTTCGGACCATAATAGGTTCCATCTGCTTTCTGAGAACCTCTGATGTTATTGTATATTAACATACCTGGTTGAACATTGTCTTTGGTCATTCCCATGTAGCTGACAACTTGGTTCTTGCTAAAAAACTCTTCAATTTCCTGGCGACTGCGGAACATTCCAATACATTCGTATCCCCAACTGCCGACATCATCGCGTTGACCGGGGTGTACATCATCAAAAGGGATAAGTGCCGGCCAGGGTTTTACTAATATTTTATTGTCAGATAATCCTGTGTTAATCTTTATATTGTATTTGAAATCTCCGATTTTATCTTTCCAACCAATTGAAAATTCAACACCATAATTGTCAATAGCTCCATAATTTTCAGCTGCAGCTGCTGTTCCAACTGTTGCAGGGAAACTGCTTGAACCTTGTCGGGTCATAAACACACCTCTGTTCCATTCGTAGTAACCATCTAACCCAAGTGACATTCTGTTTTTAAGAAGGTTCATGTCAATACCTAAATTCGATTTATAGCTATTGTCCCAATGTGCTTCGCTGTTTACTGCACCATCTGGCAAACTGATATGTGAACCTGCAATGGTTGTAGGAGTAATTCCGATGATGGGTCCTTTGTCACTGTTTAAACCATAAGTTTGTAACCATTGCCATGCTTTGATATTATCTCTACCAAGTAAACCTAACGATCCACGAATCTTTAAAAAGTCAATACCTGAAAGTTTATCTTGAAACCATTTTTCTTCTGATACTACCCAACCGGCTGACAAAGATGGGAATGTGGCCCAATAGTTATCAGGTGAAAATTTTGTAGATGCATCTACACGCAAAAGTACTTCCACCAGATATTTGTTGGCATATGCGTAGTTCATACGTCCTGCATAGGATAAAATCCCTGATTCACTACGACCGAATTGTGTTGATTGTACTCCGGTAGCACTTGTTGATTGACCGTTTGTAAATGGATAAGGGTCAAGTACTTCTCCGTTTAGATCTTCCGATTCCGATTCGGCTTTTTCAATTGTAAATAAAGCACTCACATCATGTTTCCCGAATGAACGTGCATAATTTGCAGTTAAATTCATTTGATAGCTGTTACCACTTGACATACTGCGACGTACCGAGTTACCATTTGTCACTGTAATTTTATTCAAATTGCTCTCTGACATGTCAATCTCATCTTCCGTGTATAAATGCATGCCACTTCCAGTACGCTTATTAAATGAGTAAAGTGTGTAGTTCGAGGCGTACTGATTTGTTTTGCTGGTACCTATGTTTTTCGAATACGAGAAACGTACTTTTAACCCTTTTAATGCATTTATCCAACTGAAATCATATTCAAGTGAAGTGTTTATAGTCATATTGGATGACATAGATTTACTATAGTTATCCAAATTCTGAGTTGTTTTGTAATTATATAACTGAAATTGTTCTCTACCACTGTTGGTGATGCCATATGCTGCTATTGGCAATCCATTTACATAGTCGGGCATATAACGCGGGTGAGTCAACAGGTAGTTGTAATCAGTCTCTCCACCATTAGAACCACCAATCTTGCTGTAGCTTGAATTTTTATCACCATAATCTCCTGAAACTTGCAAAGATGCTTTTAACGATTTGCCTATTTTTGCATCTAAACCTGCCCGATAGTTCCAACGATTGTAATCAATATTACCAAGGTTTCCTGCCTGAGTAGTATATGACATTCCTGCAAAGTAGTTTGTTTTATCATTACCGCCCGAAACGTTAATCGCATGTTTTTGTGTTACGGCTGCTTTCCATTCACGTTCAAGCAAATCATAATTCAGGCTTTTCATTTTTTCAAGTTCATCTGCCTGAAACATATTCTTAAGATTTTCTGCCTGATCAATATTGTCTGTCGAGTTAGCAAATCGAACTGCATTCCAGATTTTTCCATAATTATATGCATCAAGCATCTTGGCTCTGCTAACTTCATCCGTATAACCGAATTGCCCATTGTATGAAATTTTTGGAGCTCCATCTTTTCCGCGTTTTGTTGTTACCAGAATAACGCCGTTAGCTGAACGGGCACCATATATTGCAGCGGCAGCATCTTTTAATACCGAAACATTTTCAATCATTGTCGGATCAAGGTTGTTAAATGCTGATTCGGAAGAAATAAAATCATCGATCACATATAAAGGTGAATTGTCCGGAACAAATCCGGATACAGTTGAAAATTCCGAGTTAACCGGTGCTTGACGTATGGTCATGCGGGCTGCTTCTCCTGGGCGTCCGTTACCACCACTGACACTTAAACCTACTATTTTTCCAGCAAGCAAACTTCCCAGATTTGTGCCATTTAAATTTTCAATTTCTTTAGGATCGAGAGTTGATATTGCCCCTGTCAAATGTGCTTTCTTTTGGGATCCATAACCAACTACTACTACTTCATTTAATTCGGAATTTGTTGGTACAAGATTAACAGTTAGATAGGCTTTATCAGTAAGTTGTATTTTTGTGGTTATATAACCAACATACGACACTTGTATTGTTTTTATACTTGTCGATACTTTAGGAATTGAAAATTTACCGTCAAGACCCGTAATAGTTCCATTATTTGTACCCGGAATGATTATGTTGGCTCCAATAATAGGTTCAGATTTTTCGTCGAGAATAATCCCTGAAATTAATCTGGTTTTTTGTGCTGTCACCGAAAAGGACAAGCACATTGCCAACAGTAAGATTAATATATATTGAATTTTTTTCATTTGTCGTATTTAATATGTTTATAATATCTTGTTCCTTATTGAACTATTGGTAACCAACGGGGATCGCCACCATTATTACCAATAATCGTTGCAGCACCAACTGTAAAGTTTCCATTTGCCGGGTCTGTAAACATTGGGTCTACACCATAACCATTTCCACTCTTATCTCCATAACTTGGATCGATTTCGTTTGCAGAAGGGAATGCTCCATCGAACCAATAACAGTTATATGCAAAAGTTTTAACCATGGAAGTTGAACTAACACATAAGCGGCGAACAACTGCATTTGAACCGCAGTCAACAAAAATATTTTTTGACAACTTAAGTGCTACACTTACGTTGCTCATTCCGGAATAGTTACCCATTTGGCCAGAGTAAACAACATTGTAAAATGTGTTGTTATTGAGATTTATTGATGCAGCAATAAAACCAGCACGGTCAGGTCGCCCGCTATTCTCATATCTCAACATATATCCTCCGGTTTTTACTGTACCGTATATGGTATTATTGGTCAGATAGACATTATTAATAAAGCCAGCCTTCATAAATATAATCCCATCTGTAGGGATAGTGGCTAATGGGATAATACAATTTTTAATAGTTAGATTTTCTATACAGTATTTCTTGCCATTATCATATATAAACCTTGTTGTCATTGGCGTAAAGTTGCATGAAAATACCATCACAGACTTCGGTGCACGTATTATATAGTATGAGTTTGTGCCTTTAATTGATTCATCGGGTGTCGTGCTGAAAGATAGAAATGATCCATCACTCGTGGTTGAAAGTACAGCAGAACAATCAAAATTTATATATTTAATTGTAAGACCCGTTGTTGTCATAATACGACCTGCCGGTGTATATGTAACTGTAGGGTGGTGAATTTTATCTCCACGAAAAACAATCCAGTGTTTTTGGAAATCAATCGGTCCCGAAACAGTATAGTGTCCATTCGGAACAAGTTCGTATGCCACTTCTAAGGTAGAGTCTGGAATTACTGTGTTAAGATAGTACTGATATAAGTCTGTTCCATCAGGAATAATTGCATATGCCGGCAACAAGGTACTGTATCTAAAAACAGTTGCACTGTCGGCATCTTTATTGTTGTATTTAGGATTTCCTAAAGCCTTAATGGTGAATTTGTATCTGGTATCATCCAAATAGTCACATTCAAGTTTACAACCATCAATAAATTGATTTGCAACTCCTAATACTTTTGGGTTTGCCGGGTCATCTACATTGTATGCTGATACTTCATATCCTTTTGCTCCATAAACCACCGGCCAGGTAAGAATTAATTTCGAACCATCTGCATTCTTTACTATGTGAATTGAAGTGTCTGTTGGAGACCCCAATTTAGCATTCGTGACACCGGACGAGAAAGTCCAGTCGTCCTTGTAGCCGTCTATGCAAGAAGACAATAGCAGACAGGCTGCTAAAGCAAACAGTAAACTGGCTTTTTTTAACGAGATTTGTTTCATATTATTTGTTCTAAGATTCAATAAGCCAAAGCTTACATTGTTAATATTAAAATAAGATATTTTGTATTATATAAAAAAAGGACTTGATTTATAGGTTGTTTTTTTGGTTTATACTTATATGTTTTTGATATACACGTATTTTGTTGATTTTCTGTTTTGTATTTATTTACGTAAACTATTTTTAATTCAATTTTATATACTATTATTTATTATCCCGAAAGATTAGACGTATTCTATTTTTTTTTAAATAGCTTTTGAAACTCCTTCCTGATCGTAGTAAGCTTCACTATCATTAAAATTAAATTGACCTTTTACGTAAAAGTAAATTTTATTAATATTTCTGGTAGTGTAATTTTTTCATATAATTAATTTTAACTATTATTGTATCTGATTTTATAGTTAATAGTTGTCTGATTTAAATCTATCCTGTTGAGGGACGAAAATTTGAACCTGAATAACTACTATATTTTATATGAATCAGTAAATCAGAGCTTCAACTTTATATTTCATTAGTTTTAAATCGGACTATAGTATAAATAAATGATCGAAAATAACGAACGTTTTGTAGACTTATTTAAACTTTTATGTATAAAAGACTCTATTAACGATAGGACGATTTATGAGTGAAAATGTAATCATATGTCAGATAATATTGAAAAAACACATTTTTAATAGACTTAAAATAGATTGCCGAATTTTTATAAAACTGGTTTATACTTATGTCATGCATTTTTTGTATTTTTATAAAAAGCTATGGACATCAAATGACATTCATTGATACATGATTCTGTTTCAGGGAATTTCAATCCGGTTGAATGGAGTGGTAAAATAAGATCCATGCTTTTTTTCTTCCCATTCTTCCATTTTTTCATGAACTTTCATGATGTGTGAATTGAAGAATAATCTGATAGTACAACTGCCATTTTAACGTTTTGAACTTACCTTAATACTATGTAAGACGGAAGGAATGAAAATTTGTAATCAGAAATAAACGTTATTTTTTGCAATTGTCCGGTGATTTGCTCTGCTTTTCTTAAAATAAATAAATACCACCCTTTTTTATGACCTTAATTTTAACCTTTTGGAAGGAGAAATCTGGATTGTGGTTGAATTAATCCTCTTCAGAGATACAACAATACGGATTTTATCAGAATTGCAACTAATTAAAGGATTAATTTACAATTTTATTAATGACAATTTCGTTATGTTCTGATAGCATTACAATATTTAGTGATTTTTCCAATAGCTAATACTAATTTTTGTAAAGGAATAATGTAATTACAAGAAGATTCTAATCTCATTTCAACGGAACCTAAGATCCACTTGTCTTATGTATAAAGAGGGATTAATGAGACTTTATTTAGGGTCCTGATAGGGTTGAGATAGGTTAACCTAACTGAACCCTAACTGAACCCTATCTGAACCCTAACTGAACCCTATCTGAACCCTATCTGAACCCTAAACCAACATCGTAACAGTATCAGTAAAAAATGACTGAGAAAATTAATTTATTAAATCCGAAATTATAAACAGCACATGAGGAAAAGTGAGCACCTGTTTTACATATCATGCTGTTGCTTCAATATTGTTATTGAATTGGTATGTTTGGTTGTTTATTATTCGTAAAACAGGTGTTTTTTGTTGAATTGTGTTGTACAACATGAAAATTATTCATTTTATTTTCAACATATACGTCTATTTTTGCAGCACAGTTCAGCACAGATAGAACGAATATTTAATCTTAAATACTAATACATACTTTATGTCACACCCAAAACTTATTACTAAAGAATACAGACTTCCGTTTATATTCATCACTTCGTTATTTTTTCTGTGGGGGCTTGCTCATGGAATGTTAGATACGTTAGATAAACATTTTCAGCAGATTCTCCATTTACATAAATGGCAATCGAGTTTTATACAATTTGCTTTATATGGTGCCTATTTCAGCATGGCAATTCCGGCGGGATTGTTTATGAAGCGATTTGGGTATAAAAAAGGAATCGTATTGGGTTTGTTTTTATTTGCTTCGGGTGCATTACTTATTGCCGGAACAGCTGTATTTGAATCGTTCTGGGTTTTCCTTACATGTTTATTCCTTTTAGGATGCGGCTTAGCTACACTTGAAACGGCTGCAAATCCATATACTACCAAATTAGGCCCTATAGAAACAGCTGAAAGAAGAATCAACCTTTCTCAATCTTTTAATGGATTAGCCTGGGTGCTGGGACCGCTTATTGCATTATACATTTACAACAGCAACAGCGAATTGGAAGGAGAAAAATTTTATTCTACCATATTACCTATGCTGGCCATTGGGTTATTGGTACTGACTGTAGCATTTGTATTTATGCGGTTGAAACTTCCTGAAATAAGCGAAGAAGATGAAGTTCATGCACATGGATTTACTGGAAATTCAACAGAAGACAAACCATCATTCCACATTCCACTGAAAAAACAACCCCTTTTTGTACTTGGTGTTATAGCTCAATTTTCATATGTGGCTGCACAAACAGGGATTTTCAGCTATCTTATTAATTTTGTTACTGATGCAGGTCAACATCCCAGATTTGATGTGAAGTTAGCACCGTACTTTTTAAGCATCGGGTTTGCCTTATTTATGATTGGCAGAATAAGCGGTAGTTATTTAATGTCGATGGTAAAACCAACTGTATTATTATCTATTTGTGCCGTTATAGCAGCTATTCTTCTACCTGTGGTGAGTATGAAGTTAGGATGGGTTTCTTTAATTTCGCTCTATTCTGTATTCTTTGTGATGTCAATTATGTTCCCAACCCTATTTGCATTGGCCATAAAAGATTTGGGACCACAAACTAAACGAGCCTCTTCATTCCTGGTAATGGCCATTGTAGGTGGAGCTGTATTTCCTCCATTGATGGGCTTAATTGCCGATAAATTTGGCATGTCAATCGGATTTTTGGCACCTATACCGTTCTTTGTATTTATTGCATATTACGCTTACAGAGTACATATTGTAAGAGAAGTTCAGATGGTAAAAGAAGTTCAGATAGTAGGAGAAGTTCTGATAGTAGGAGAAGTTCTGAAAAAATAAGTGTCAATGCCACAAATTAAATTTTCAAATTCCATATCTAAAATAAAATCGTTGGCTGATGCAATCAGTCTGTCTATCATGCAGGAGCGATTGAAGGAAGGCGATAATTTGCTATCAATTAATGAAGCGAGTACGTTGCATAAAGTGTCGCGCGACACCGTATTTAAAGCATACAATGATTTGAAAAAAAGAGGGTTGATTGATTCAACTCCTCAAAAAGGATATTTTGTGACCGGAGAGGTAAACCATATCCTGCTGTTGCTGGATGCTTATTCCTCGTTTAAACAAAACCTGTATCACCGTTTAATAGCTAACCTGCCTGAAAACTATAAGGTGGACCTGATATTCCACCAATACAATGAGCGGTTATTCGAAACCATTGTCCGTGAAAGCATTGGCAAATACAGCATGTATGTGATCATGAATTTCTCGAACGAACAGTTTTCGGATACACTCAAAGCCATTCCAAGCAATAAATTATTATTGCTTGACTTTGGTAATTTTGAGAAATCGGAATATTCGTATATCTGCCAGGATTTCAACGATTCATTCTTCAATTGCTTACATAAAGGGAACGGGTTGTTGAAAAAGTACAGGAAACTGACTTTTGTTTTTCCGGAAGAAGTATGTCATCCGGTAAGTGCGATAGATTATTTTGTAAAATTCAGTTTGTCCCTGAATTATGAGTACGAAGTAATTCGTAAAGAGTCTGAATGGAAGGGGGTAGAAGCAGGGACAGCGTATTTCTGCATCCTGTCGGAGGATCTGGTTAAAATTATTAAGGCGGCAGATTCGGCAGGCCTTACCATTGGGAGTGATATCGGATTGATTGCCTATAATGATGATCCTGTTTTAGAAGTAATTAAAAACGGAATTTCTTCGATCAGTATCGACTTTGGCCTTATGGGTGAAAAAGCAGCGAAATTTATAACCGGCAGACAAGTCATACAGGAATATCTGCCTACAGAACTGATAGTCAGAAATTCACTTTGATAATATACTATTTTTTTTATATAAGTTTCAGCACAGTTCAGCATAGTAAACTCTGATTGAAATGAGCTAAGAGAATAATAAAGATACATATCTAAAGAATAAAATATAATGAACTATTTTTACTTGTGACCCCCAAACCCCCAAATGGGGGCTTAAGAGTGGAACTATGAAGTTTCTATGGTTAAAACAGATTTCAGATTCCACGTCTTTACATCCCCCATTTGGGGGCTTGGGGGTCATAATCTCGAATAAAATTAAATATGATAATTCAATAATATGGAATATATCAATAAATATTATCAGATACTTATCTTTCAACAATATAAAATTTATCAATAAATAATATATTGCACGTACAAAATCAAAATTCGTGTAATTCGTATTAATTCGTATAATCAAAAAAAAGTATAAAAACATGAAAACAGGAAGATTACATGGTGAAAATCCAAAAGTAGGAATACGTCCCATTATTGACGGTCGCCAGGGTGGTGTACGTGAGAGTCTGGAAGATCAGACAATGAATATGGCCAAAAGCGCAGCGGCTTTGGTTTCCTCAAAATTGTGTTATGCCGATGGTACACCGGTTATATGCGTGATAGCTGACAGCACCATAGGGCGAGTTTCAGAAGCTGCTGCCTGTGCCGAGAAATTTGAAAAAGAAGGCGTTGGCCTGACCTTGTCGGTAACTCCTTGCTGGTGTTACGGGACAGAAACCATTGACCTCAATCCATATTCCCCGAAAGCCATTTGGGGCTTCAACGGTACTGAACGTCCGGGAGCTGTATACCTGGCTGCAGCACTTGCCGGTCATAACCAGAAGGGTGTTCCTGCTTTTGGCATTTACGGGCAGAATGTTCAGGAAAATACCGATACAAGCATTCCTGCTGATGTAGAAGAAAAGATACTTCGTTTTATCAAGTCAGGTATTGCTGTGGCCACTATGCGTGGTAAATCGTACCTGGGCATTGGAGGCCAGTGTATGGGTATTGCCGGTTCTGTGGTGGATCATGATTTCTTCCAGAATTACCTGGGTATACGGGTGGAAGCTGTGGATGAAGTCGAAATCATTCGCCGCGTGGAAAAGGGAATCTTTGACCCGAAAGAATTTGAAAAAGCAATGGCCTGGACTGAAAAATACTGCAAGGTAAACGAAGGTACGGACTTTAATACACCGGAATTGACAAGCAGTCCTGAACAAAAGGAAAAGGACTGGGAATATGTGGTAAAAATGACGCTTATTATGCGTGACCTGATGATTGGCAATCCAAGACTTAAAGAATTAGGCTTTGCTGAAGAAGCCCTGGGTCACAATGCCATACTTGCCGGCTTCCAGGGACAACGCCAGTGGACTGATTTTATGCCTAACGGTGATTACAGCGAAGCATTGCTTTGTTCTTCTTTTGACTGGAACGGTATCCGTGAAGCATTCATCCTGGCAACAGAAAACGATTCACTGAACGGTATTTCCATGTTGTTCGGCCACTTGCTGACAAATACTGCTTCCATATTCTCGGATGTACGTACTTTCTGGAGTCCGGATGCCGTAAAACGTGTTACCGGTTATCAACTTGAAGGTGCTGCTGCCAACGGGATTATTCACCTGATAAATTCGGGTGCTACCTGCCTGGACGCAACAGGTGAACAAACAGATAAAGATGGAAAGCCTGTTATGAAACCTTTCTGGGAAATAACCGAAGACGAAGTCCTGAAATGCCTGGAAGCTACCACCTGGTACCCAGCCTCTCAGGGTTACTTCCGTGGAGGAGGCTTTTCCTCGAACTTCCTGTCGAAAGGCGGCATGCCGGTAACGATGTTGCGTCTGAACCGTATAAAAGGGTTGGGGCCTGTACTGCAGATTGCCGAAGGATGGACAGTGGATCTTCCCGACAAGGTGCATCAAACCATAAACGAACGTACTGACAAAACATGGCCTACTACCTGGTTTGCTCCACGATTGAATGAATCACAACAGTTTAAAGATGTGTACAGCGTAATGAACAATTGGGGCGCCAATCACGGTGCCATAAGTTACGGCCATATCGGTGCCGATTTAATCACATTGGCTGCCATGTTGCGCATACCGGTTTGTATGCATAATGTGCCAAAAGATCAGATATTCCGTCCCAGTGCATGGGCAGCTTTTGGTATGGATGCCGAAGGATCGGATTATCGAGCATGTCAGACATACGGTGCATTGTATAAATAAATTTTAAATTTAAGATTAACATTCAGGACATTATTTTTGTCTACCGGGAATGATGTCCTGAATAAATCTGAATGTATGAATTTCAGTTTCACAAGAAAACAATTCGGATTCTTTGATTGTCAAAACACAAAGGCTTTATATCAAAACATACATCATAATATATTTCAGATGTCGATATCTTTGTGCCAACTTTAAAAAACAAGTATGAAAAGTAAATCATTTTTAGCCTTTGACCTTGGAGCAACCAGTGGTCGGTCAATATTAGGAACCATCGACAACAGCAGACTCCAGATTAAAGAGTTAACCCGTTTCCCAAACCAGATACTTCAGATCGGAAATCATTTCCACTGGAACATTTACTCATTATTCGAACATCTGAAAGCGGGATTAGCTGCCGCAAAAAATGAAGGAGTAGAAATTTCATCCATTGGGATAGATACCTGGGGAGTTGATTTTGCTTTACTGGCTAAAGATGGAACTATATTGGGAGCTCCGTATGCGTATCGCGATCCTCACACGGATGGAGCACCCGAAGAATACTTCAAAATTGTACCACGTGAAAAGGTATATGATCTGACCGGAATTCAGGTTATGAATTTCAATAGCTTATATCAGTTGTATGCCTTGAAGCGGGATGATAATTCACTCCTGGAAGCAACTACTGAAATATTGTTTATGCCTGATGCGCTTTCTTTTATGCTTACCGGAAATAAAGTGGTGGAATATACCATTGCCTCCACATCACAGATATTAAATCCACGTACCAAAAAGTTTGAATCGTTATTACTTGAAAAGGCCGGAGTATCTCCTTCCATTTTGGGCGAAATTGTTATGCCCGGACATACGGTAGGAACCCTGAGAGATGATTTGGCAGAAGAAAGTGAATTAGGGAAAATTCCCGTAGTTGCCGTTGCCGGTCATGATACCGGATGTGCAGTAGCTGCTGTACCTGCAGAAAATGAAAATTTTGCTTATTTAAGTTCAGGGACATGGTCGCTTATGGGTATCGAAGTAAAGGACCCTATTATCAATGAAGAAACATTTGCCCTCAATTTCACCAATGAAGGTGGGGTGGAAGGTACAACCCGTTTCCTGAAAAATATAACAGGCATGTGGTTGCTGGAACAATGCCTGAAAGAATGGAAAAAAGAAGGCATTACCTACGCATACGAAAAATTGGTTCATATGGCAGAATCAGCTCCTGCATTCCAGTCTTTAATTGACCCTGATCATGTATCATTTGCCAATCCTGCAAGCATGACAGCAGCCATTACGGAATATTGTGCTGCTACCCATCAAAAGACACCATCAAATCATGCTGAATTTGTTCGTTGTATATTCGAAAGTCTCTCATTGAAATATAAATTCATTTTAGGAAAACTGATTTCTCTGGCTCCTTTTGCCATTGAAAAACTGCACGTTATAGGGGGTGGATCAAAAAACCCGCTATTGAACCAATGGACAGCCAATGCAATCGGAATCCCTGTGATTGCAGGACCATCGGAAGCCACTGCTATCGGAAATATCATGATTCAGGCCAAGGCAGCCGGTTGTGTCGATTCATTGCAGGAAATGCGTCAGATTATCCGTGAGTCGGTTCTATTGGACGTCTTTTTACCTGAGAATAACGATTTATGGGTAAATGCTTATAATTCGTTTCTGGATATTACACAAACGAAACAAGTGGTACAGCCTAAGTTGAAAACCACGTTAGCTTAATAAAACAGATTCTTTGAACGTTATGTAAAACGTTCGGGAATCTGTTTATTCGTTTTTAGTCTTAAATTAAATCTATCAAAAAAACATAAATATCCATGGCAGTAGTAGTTATTTTGCCAAAACAAGGGCAATCTGTTGAAAGTTGTATCATAACTGAGATCAAGAAGAAAAAAGGTGATTCGGTAAAAAAAGGGGATGTGTTATTTTCTTACGAAACGGATAAAGCATCTTTTGAAGAAGAATCTCCTGTAGATGGAGTTGTACTTGAATGTTTCTATCAGGACGGAGATGAAGTGCCGGTACTGCTGAATATGATGGTCATAGGACAACCCGGTGAAGATTATTCGGCACTCTTAGGTGAAGAGGTAAGAGGTAAGGAGCAAGAGGTAAGTAACAATGAGCAAGAGGTAAGAGGTAAGGAGCAAGTAACTGTAAAAGCAGAACCAGTTAACCAATTAACCAATCAACCAATTAACCAATCAACATTTGTTTCGCCAAGGGCAAAGAACCTTGCTGCTAAAGAATCAATTGAAACAAGTCAGTTAGCCGGATCAGGTCCAAACGGGCGGGTTATTGAAAAAGATATTCAGTCAGTACTTGAAAACCGTCCGAAAATGACACCACTGGCTAAACAAATTGCTGCTCAGGATAAGATTCAACCGCAACAGGGTAGTGGGTCCGGATTAGCAGGTACTGCAAAATCAACTGATCTGCAAGCAGTCGCAAATACCGTTTATGGCATAGATTTCGAAGATAAGAAGATTTCGAATATGCGAAAACTTATCGCAAAAGCCATGCATTCTTCATTGCAAAATTCAGCACAGCTGACCCACCATCTTGGAGCAGATGCTCGCAGGATGATGGAACTCCGTAAGAAAATCAAAAAAGCCATGGAAGCCGGAACACTGACCACCAATATCACCATCAACGATATGGTTTGTTTCGCAGTAATCAAGGCATTGAAAAAATTCCCGAATGTAAACTCCCATTTCCTTGATGACACCATGCGTTTGTTCAACAAAGTGCATTTGGCGTTGGCTGTTGACACCGAAAGAGGCCTAATGGTACCGGTGGTTCGCAATGCCGATGACTTGTCGATTATCGGACTGGCCAATCAGTTTAAAGAAATAGCCAATGGTTGTCGTAAGGGAGGTATATCACCCGAATTACTGGCTTCCGAAGCAGGTACATTCACCGTTTCAAATCTGGGCAATTATGGTGTTGAAATGTTTACTCCTGTTATTAATCTGCCCCAGACAGCTATTCTGGGTGTAAATACCATCATTCCACGACCAAAAGATCTGGGAGACGGTGTCTATGCATTTGTACCATACATTGGGTTGAGTCTTACCTATGACCACCGTGCATTGGATGGTGGTGAAGCAACCCGTTTCCTGAAACAGATTGCAATTGAAATAGAAACACTTGAAATTGAATTTTAAGAAAGAACCCCTAACCCCTAAAGGGAAATTAAGAATTAAGAATTAAGAATTAATAATTAAGAATTGGCAGAGAAGTGAATTTTAAGCTTTTATAGATTAGCAAATATTTCATTAAATATCAACAATTACTTATTTAGTTCTAATTGGGTGAAGGAATTAAAAAAATAATAGAATAATAGAATAATAGAATAATAAAACTAAGTAATCCAGTTCCCCTTTAGGGGTTAGGGGTTGTTTGTAATTAACATATAATCTATGTACGATTTAATTATACTAGGCGGAGGTCCTGCAGGTTATGTAGCTGCTGAGCGTGCCGGTCACAATGGACTTAATGTTGTATTGTTTGAAAAGAAAAGCATGGGAGGCGTTTGTTTAAACGAAGGCTGTATCCCAACAAAAACCATGCTTTATAGCGCTAAAACGTACGAGAATGCGTTACATGGCGATAAATATGGTGTGTATGGTGACAATATCCGTTTTGACTATGGTAAAATAGTTGCCCGCAAAAACAAAATTGTTCGTAAGCTGGTGGCAGGTGTTGAAAGCAAAATGAAACAACATCATGTAACCGTGGTAAAAGGGGAAGCTATCATTCAGGGACGCAGTCCACAGGGTGTAGAAGTAACCTGCAACGGGGAATCATATTTGGGCATAAATCTGCTGATATGCACGGGATCGGAAGCATTCGTGCCACCCATTCCCGGATTAGCCGAAGCAGGTGAAATTATACTCACAAACCGTGAAATCCTTGATTTGAAAGAACAACCTGCAACATTGGTCATTATTGGTGGTGGAGTTATCGGGATGGAATTTGCAAGCCTGTATAACAGCCTTGGATCGAAAGTAACAGTTATAGAAATGTTGCCTGAGATTCTTGGAAATAATGATTTTGAAATTTCAGCCATGCTTCGTGATATTTACGGGAAGAAAGGCATTGAATTTTATCTTCAGGCGAAAGTAGTAAAGGTAGAAGGAAACAAAGTATTCTTTGAAAAGGATGGTAAGACCGAATCGGTAGAAGGTGATAAAATTCTGGTCAGTGTTGGTCGTCGTCCCATAACTAAAGGATTTGGCCTTGAGAACCTGAGCGTGGAGTTATTCAAAGGTGGCATCAAGACAGACGAGAAAATGCGTACCAACGTGCCGAATGTTTTTGCTGCCGGAGATGTTACCGGATTCTCTTTATTGGCTCATACAGCCAGTCGCGAAGGTGAAGTGGTGGTAAATAACCTCACAGGAAGGACAGATGTTATGCGATACAATGCCATTCCGGGCGTGGTATATACCAATCCGGAAGTAGCCGGTGTAGGTGAAACGGAAGAATCGGCCAAAGGAAAAGGGATTGCCTTTAAAGTGGCTAAATTGCCTATGGCTTATGCGGGCAGGTTTGTTGCTGAAAATGAAGGCGGAAGTGGACTCTGTAAAGTACTGATTGGTGAGAAATACGGAGAAATCATTGGAGTTCATATGCTCGGAAATCCTTGCAGTGAAATGATTTACGGGGCTTGTATGGCCATTGAGCAAGAAATGACACTTGCCGAAATGCAGGAAGTTGTTTTCCCTCATCCAACAGTAAGTGAGATATTTAAAGAAGTAATATTTTCATAACCCCTAACCCCTAAAGGGGAATTATGCAAGTCAATCATCATGATTTTTATAGGAGTAAGGGATTTTAAAGCAATTATAAAAAATAATACTAACCAAACTCAGAGTCGAAAGTATCTTAGTTCCCCTTTAGGGGCCAGGGGTCTTAGGCAATGGGGTCATCTTAAATCATATAACAATGCCAAAAGTACAGCACATTGATCCGGCAGACAAACGTAAACCGGGTTTTGTGGAATTCCAACCAATTCCAGTAAATCAATATCAGAAAACCGTCAAAGACGAAAAGGGTAACTTTACAAACGAAGAATTCAAAGCCATATATCATGACATGGTCCTGATCCGTGAGTTTGAAACTATGATCAACCTGATCAAGACAGTTGGTGCATACAACGGAACTTCGTACAACCACCCGGGACCTGCCCACTTGTCTATCGGACAGGAATCAGCAGCAGTAGGTATGGCGTGGACACTAACAGTTGATGACTTTATCTTTGGCAGTCACCGGAGTCATGGAGAAATTCTTGCAAAAGGAATGAGTGCCATCCACCAGTCGGACGATAAATACTTGTCGGAAGTCATGGATAGCTTCTTCGAAGGTGCTGTAGTGAATGTTGTAAAAAAAGATTTTAAAGGCACAACAAAAGAACTGGCCCGTCGCTTCCTGGTATATGGTACGCTGGCCGAGATCTTTGCCCGTGTAACCGGTTTTAACCGTGGACTGGGTGGATCCATGCATGCATTCTTTACCCCGTTTGGGGTATATCCGAACAATGCACTGGTAGGCGGATCGGGTGATATTGCTGTAGGTGCTGCATTATATAAGAAAGTAAACCGTAAAAAAGGATTGGTAGTTGCCAATATTGGTGATGCCTCCATGGCTTGCGGACCGGTTTGGGAAGGAATAACCTTTGCTGCTATGGATCAGTTCAGAAAACTCTGGGAAGGTGATATGCAGGGTGGCTTGCCGGTGATCATAAACATTATGAACAACCAATACGGCATGGGTGGACAAACCTGTGGCGAAACAATGGGTTATGATGTTGCTGCCCGCATTGGTGCAGGAGTAAATCCTGAACAAATGCACGCTGAGCGTGTTGACGGGTATAATCCGCTTGCTGTTATTGATGCTTACAAACGCAAGCGTGTTATTCTGGAAGAAAAAAGAGGCCCGGTATTGCTGGATGTACTGACTTACCGTTATAGTGGCCACAGCCCTTCGGATGCTTCTTCATACCGCTCGAAAGAAGAAGTGGAAGCATGGGAAGCACAGGATTGTATTGCCTCCTACGGAAAACAATTAATCGAAGCAGGTGAAGCCACACAGGATGACCTGGATGCTACATGGATTGATGTGAAAGCCTTGGTGTATGATATGTTCCTGAAATCGATTGATGAAGAACTTTCGCCTCGTATGACCAATGCCCAGGTAATTGGGGATATGATGTTCTCAAACGGATCGGTAGATTCATTCTCTACGGCTAAACCGGATGTTCTAATGCCATTGGCAGAGAACTCACGTGTAAAGAAGATTGCAGCCAAAGAACGTTTTGCTTTTGATGCTGACGGTAAACCTTTCAGCAAAATGAAACAATACCAGTTGCGTGATGGCATCTTCGAAGCCATGATGCACCGTTTTTATATGGATGCTTCGTTAGTAGCTTATGGTGAAGAAAACCGTGACTGGGGTGGAGCGTTTGCAGTATACGGCGGTATGACTGAGGCATTGCCTTATCACCGTTTGTTTAACTCGCCTATCTCTGAAGCTTCCATTGTAGGAACTGCTATTGGATACGCCATGTGCGGAGGACGCGTAGTACCTGAAATCATGTATTGTGACTTCCTGGGCCGTTGCGGTGATGAAGTATTCAATCAAATGCCTAAATGGCAAGCCATGAGCGGTAATGTACTTAAAATGCCGGTTACCCTGCGTGTTTCGGTTGGTTCAAAATATGGTGCCCAACATTCACAGGACTGGACTTCGCTGGTAACACAAATTCCGGGTATCAAAGTCTGCTTTCCTGTAACTCCGTATGATGCAAAAGGGTTGATGAACTCTGCGCTGCAAGGTACCGATCCTGTGATTTATTTTGAAAGCCAACGTATCTATGAAATTGGCGAACAATTTCATAAAGGTGGTGTACCCGAAGGATATTACGAAATACCATTTGGTGAGCCTGACGTAAAAAAGGAAGGAAAAGATATTACATTCCTTACTGTCGGTCATACCCTATATCCTGCATTGAAGGCAGCACAGGAGCTGGAAGAAAAGTACGGCTTATCAGCAGAAGTTATTGATGCCCGTTCATTGGTGCCATTCAATTACGAACAGGTAATTGCTTCCGTTAAGAAAACAGGTAAAATCATTATTGCCGGTGACGCATGTGCACGGGGTTCTTTCCTCAATGACTTTGCTGCGAATGTAAGTACCCTTTGTTTCGACTACCTGGATGCACCGGTATGTGTGTTAGGATCGCGTAACTGGATAACTCCTGCATTTGAGTTGGAAGATTCGTTCTTCCCACAACCTAGCTGGTTCCTGGATATGATCAATGAGCGCATTCAACCACTGTCAGGGTATATATCAGGTCAGAATTTCACGGATGCTGAATTTATACGCAGATCGAAATTAGGAGTATAAATCTATAAACAATAAGGCACTGATTCTGTAAAAGGATTAGTGCCTTTATGGTTATTTCTCTTTTTGTCTTTAAATTTTAAACCATCAGATAATGAAAAGAACAGTATTTGCATTCTTTCTTTGCTTCGCCGTATTTGCCGGTGTTTTCTCACAGACGAAACTAGAATCGATAAAAGAACTTATTCATATCATGAAAAATGATTCCATGATAAATAAGACGATAGATGCCATGGTACCATCCATGGTAAATCAAATGCAATCACAACTAAAAGACTCAACAGCGAGGGCCAGGTCTGTTGAAATTATGAAAGCAGCAATGGAATCAGCTAAAGAATTAGCTCCAAAAATAACCGAAGAAATGGTTGTGATATACGATAAATACTTTACAGAAAAGGAAATTAGTGATTTTATTGTTTTTTACAAATCCCCTTCCGGACAAAAATATATCAGTGTTATGCCAGAAATTATGAAAGACCTGATGGGAGATATGATGAAAAATTATATTCCGGAAATGCAGAAATCGCTCAAAGCAAAACTTGAGTTGGCTGAAGAATTAAAGAAAAAACAGAATTAAGTCAATAGAATATGATTTTTAGATTCCAGTTGTCATAACCACAACAAATACGAGTATACCAGTGTAAGGAGTATTTAACACCGTAGTTACAAACAAAATAACATTATTTTGAAAAAATCTATTTCATATTCAGCCTTGCTGATTCTTACTCTTCTTTTCTTTTCATTTAAGAAGGATGCTTCCTCGGTGGTTACACATGAACTGAAAGTCAGGGCTCCGTTTGATATGCCTGCTATCAACGTGCCTGATTTCTCAAACTGTAAGAAGCTATCCATTGCTGATTTTGGGGCAGTTCAGGGAGATAAGGGTAAGACAACACAAGCTATTGCAAAGGCAATCAGTGAAGCGAACAGAATAGGCGGTGGCATAGTTATAATTCCTGAAGGGAAATGGTTAACCGGCCAGGTTCACCTTAAAAGTAATGTTGAATTGCACTTAATGAAAGGTGCAGTACTTATTTTTTCTGATGACCCTGCTGATTACTTACCTGCAGTTCATTCAAGCTGGGAAGGGTTGGAATGTTACAATTACTCCCCGTTAATTTATGCCTATCGGTGTAAAAATATTGCTATCACAGGACAGGGTGAAATAAAAGCAGTCATGACTATCTGGAACAAATGGGCAAATCGTACACGTCCCAGGGCGCACATGAATAGCCTGAAAAGATTGTATTATTTATCGGCTGAAAATACTCCTGTAGAAAAGAGAATGATGGTGAATGACTCGTCAAATCTCCGTCCGCAGTTTATACAATTTAATCGCAGTGAGAATATTTTACTTGAAGGTATTAAGATCACAAACAGTCCTTTCTGGACTATCCACCTGTACCTTTCGAAAGATGTTGTAGTACGGAATCTGAATGTTTATGCTCACGGGCACAATAACGACGGAATTGACCCTGAAATGAGCCAGAATGTATTGATAGAGAATTGTGTATTTGATCAGGGTGATGACGCTATCGCTATAAAGTCGGGCAGGAATCAGGAAGGCTGGCGTATAAATACTCCTTCTAAAAACATCGTTATACGCAATTGCACAGTTAAAAACGGACACCAGTTATTGGCACTTGGCAGTGAATTGTCCGGAGGTATTGAAAACGTATTTGTAACTGACTGTAAGGTTCTTGACCGTGCTAAAATGTTTCATCTTGTTTTTATTAAAACCAATGAACGCATGGGCGGTTATGTCAAAAACATACATGTAAGTAATGTAACGGGTGGGAAGATGGAATTTGGAGTACTTGGCATTGAAACTGATGTATTGTATCAATGGCGTGATTTGGTTCCTACCATTGAGCGAAGACTTACTCCGATAAAGGATATTTACCTGGATAATGTTAAAGCCTCAAACGTGAAGTTTGTCTCAAGAATACTCGGTCAAAAAGAACTGCCTGTTGAAAATGTATTTCTAAGGAATGTTTCTGCTGACACAATACAAACGGAGAAACACATTCATGAAAATGTATTGAATTTTAGGGATGCGAAGTAAACGTATTTCAATTCAGACTTATGACTGCTGAATACGATAGTATTTTATAGAATAACAATAGATCAAAATACAACAATAAAAAACACAAGTCCCTGTTTGGGATAATAACATGAAAAAAGTAAACGCACACCTCCACACACCCTATTCGTTCAGTGCATTCAGTGATGTAAGCCAGGCGCTTGACATGGCTGTAGCCGAAGGCGTAAAAGTGGTGGGAATAAATGATTTTTATACTACTGCCGGCTATGAAGCCTGGGCAGCAGGTTGCAAGGAACGTGGATTGTATCCGTTGTTCAATATCGAGTTTATCAGCCTGAATGAAGATGACCAGAAAGCAGGTCTGCGGGTGAATGATCCGGGTAATCCGGGACGCACTTATCTAAGCGGCAAAGGCTTGTCTTATCCGTTTAAACTGACTGAACCTTATGCCTCCCAACTGGCTGATGTAAGCGCGGAAGCCAATGCACAGGTAGAAGCCATGTGTGGTAAGGTAAATGAAATACTCATCGCCAGTAAGGCAGGTTTTACATTGGACTTTGGCTGGATTAAGAATACCCTGACCAAAGGCTCCATACGTGAACGCCATTTGGCCAAAGCATTACGCCTGAAAGTATATGAAGCATGTGCCAACAATCAGATCGATATCAGAATCCTGTTTCACAAACTATTTGGTGGAAAAGAACTGAAATCTCCAATAAGTGATATTGTCGGGGTAGAGAACGAAATACGTGCCAACCTGCTTAAAGCAGGTGGGGGAGCATTTGTTCCCGAAGACCCGAAAGCCTTTTTACCCATGCAAACGGTTTGTGACATTATCGTTGCAGCCGGTGGAATACCAACTTATCCCTTTTTGGCTGATGATGCCAAAGGTGGCTATACTGATTTCGAAGGTGACCTGGAACGTGTGGTAAAACAGCTTACCGAACGTGGTTTTCATTCAGTAGAATTTATCACAACCCGTAATGGTGTTGAATTACTTGAAAAATATGCTGCTTATTTGCACGAGCAGGGATTTGTGGTTACCTTTGGCAGTGAGCATAATACTCCGGCTATGGAACCTGTTGAGCTCTTTGCACGTAACAGCACGCCACTGACTGAACGACTGTTGCAGATTAATTATGAAGGAGCCTGTGTAGTGGCTGCTCACCAACATCTAATTGCGCAAGGGTTGAGAGGGTATGTAGATAAAAATGGATATGCAGACAGAACTAAACGGGGTGAATTTATTAAATTGGGAGACGAATTAATTAACCAATAAACAGATAAAACAACCCCCAACCCCCTAAAGGGGGCTTTTGGCGTTCATTAAAACTAAAACATTAGCTAAATAAAGAAAATTCAATAAAAGCATCAACAATATTCACTCCGTAAGCTTAGGTTCCGAAAGTAACTAAGTTCCCCTTTAGGGGTTAGGGGTAGTATTTGGAAACTAAACTAATTTAATTCCCCTTTAGGGGGTAGGGGTCATATGAAAGAAATACAACAACTAATTGAAATATCCCGGTTCTACGGACAAGACAGTCGTTTTGTGATTGCAGGAGGTGGAAATACTTCCTATAAGAATGCCGGGCAGCTTTGGGTAAAAGCCAGTGGAGCTTCTCTGGCTACCATTACCGAAGACGGTTTTGCTATATTGGACAGGTCGAAACTAAACCGTATGGCTGAAAAAAGCTATAGCAATAATGCTGCTAAACGGGAAGAAGAAGTGAAAAATGATCTTGCTGCAGCAACATTGTCCAAAGGGAAACGCCCTTCTGTTGAAACATCCATGCACAATGCCATTGATTTTGCTTTTGTTGTGCACTTGCACCCAACAGCAGTAAACGGGTTGATGTGTTCTCAGAATGCTGAAAGCGATTTGAAGAAATTATTTGGTTCACAGGCTCTCTTTGTTGAATATACCGATCCCGGGTATGTGTTATACAAAAAAGTAGAAGATGCAATTAAGACCTTTCGTGAACAGGATGGTGCAGAACCGGCTGTTATCTGGTTGCAAAACCATGGTATCTTTGTTGGGGCTAACACCATTGATGAAATTAAGGTGCTTTACACCAAAATACTGGATACACTCGACAAGGCAATAACATTGCCGGTATCATATGAAGATCGCGCAATAAGCTCAATTACTGAACAGATTGTTCCGGGTATCCGCATGATGCTATCCAGTGATGGGTTGAAAACATTGAAGGTACGTAAAAATGCATTGATTAAATATTTCTATGATAGCGTCGAAAATCAGGCTAAAATTGCTAAACCATTCACCCCTGATGCCATTGTTTACAGCAAATCGAATTATATATTCCTCAATGATGAAGTGCCTGAAGCTGTTCTGGCAGAAGCTGCCGAAGTAATTCCGGCATATATATCGAAATTTGGCTATCAACCGAAGGTGTTGTTGATAAAAGGCATTGGCCTGATAGCAGTTGGTGATAATTCTTCACAGTGTGATATCATTCTGGATGTTTTTGAAGATACCATGAAGATAGCATATATCGCTCAATCCTTTGGTGGTGCACATCCTATGACACAAACTCAAATTGACTTTATTGACAACTGGGAAGTGGAAAACTATCGCCGTAGTGTACTTGCAGGTGGGGCAGCAGGTCGTGCCGAAAATAAAACAATAATTGTTACCGGTGCTGCACAGGGTTTTGGGGAAGGAATTGCCCGTTGCCTTTTGCTGGAAGGTGCTAATATTGTTGTTGCGGACATGAATGAAACGGTAGGGTTGGCAACAGTGACGCATTTCAACAGCCTTGCTAAAAGTAACCGTGCTATCTTTGTAAAAACCAATGTAAGTGAAATAATAAGCTTAGAAAATCTTATTCATCAAACTATTTGTAACTTTGGGGCTATCGATGCTTTTATCAGCAATGCAGGTGTATTGCGTGCAGGTGGTTTGGAGGATATGACTCCCGAGGATTTTGATTTTGTAACTAAAATAAATTACAACGCGTATTTCTATTGTGCAAAAGTGGTGAGCAATATCATGAAACTGCAAACCAAATACTCCACCGACTATTATGCCGATATCATTCAGATAAACTCCAAATCAGGCCTTCGTGGTAGCAAAGCGAACTTTGCCTATGCCGGTGGTAAATTTGGCGGAATTGGCCTTACACAGTCATTTGCATTGGAATTAGCACCGTTCCGTATCAAGGTAAACTCTATTTGTCCGGGTAATTTTTATGACGGGCCACTATGGAGTGATCCTGTTAACGGTCTTTTTGTTCAATACCTGAAAGCAGGGAAAGTACCGGGTGCTAAAACAGTGGAGGCTGTAAAAGAGTTCTACCTGGCACAGGTACCTCTGAGAAAAGGGTGTTCTCCCGAAGATGTTACAAAAGGTGCTTTATACCTTATGGAACAATGTGGTGAAACCGGACAGGCATTGCCCATTACCGGTGGGCAGGTGATGCTGTCGTAGTAGAGGCAAGGAGTAAGAGGTAAGAGGCAAGTAATTTGTTTCTTCGTTTATACTTCTTGTTTGAATTAAATATATTTCAAAAACAATAAATTTTATAAGAAACGGGTGTATTGCAGTATTTTACTTGCTTCTTACCCCTTACCTCTTACCCCTGAATAACATGAAAACAAAAGCAGTACGTCTATATGGCAAAAAAGATCTTCGGTTGGAAGAGTTTGAATTGCCTGCTATCAAAGACAATGAAATATTAGCCAAAGTGATCTCCGATTCTTTGTGTATGTCGTCTTATAAAGCGGCAAGCCAGGGAACTGATCATAAACGTATTCCCAATGATGTAGCCGAAAAGCCCATCATTATCGGGCATGAATTTGCAGGTGAACTGGTTGAAGTGGGTAAAGCATGGGCACACCGCTTTAAAGCCGGTGATAAGTTCTCCATACAACCTGCGTTGAACTTTGTAGATGGTCCGGTAGGTGTATTAAGTGCTCCCGGATATAGCTACCAGCATATCGGGGGTGACGCCACCTATGTGATTATTCCGAATGAAGTGATGGAACGTGACTGCCTATTGGCTTATAAAGGGGAAGGATATTATCCTGCCTCACTGGCCGAACCGTTGTCGTGTGTAATTGGTGCCATGCATGCCAACTATCATATTACTCCGGGGAGTTACATACATAAAATGGAGATTATCGAAGGAGGCAAAATGGCGATATTAGCAGGTGTTGGTCCAATGGGACTGGCTGCTATCAACTATGTGTTGCGTCGTGAAGACCGTCGTCCGGCACTATGTGTGGTTACAGATGTTGACCAGATACGTCTTGATAGGGCAGCTTCGCTTTATACCGTTGAATTTGCAGCATCCAAAGGCATTGATCTTCGGTATGTGAATACTTCTGCCATGCAGAACCCTGTGGAAGAATTGAAAGCCCTTACCGGTGGTGAAGGTTTCAATGATGTATTTGTTTTTGCACCCGTGAAACCGGTTGTGGAACAAGCTGATGCTATATTGTCTTTCGATGGTTGCCTGAACTTCTTTGCAGGACCCGGTGATCCGAATTTCAGTGCCTCATTTAATTTCTATAATGTGCATTACGGATATACCCATGTGGCTGGAACCAGTGGAGGGAATAATGATGACATGGTGGAAGCGCTCGACCTGATGAGCAAAGGGCTTGATCCGGCAGGATTAATCACCCATATCGGCGGGTTGAACTCCGTGATTGAAGCTACCAATCATTTGCCTGAAATTCCGGGTGGTAAGAAACTCATATATACGCATATAGAAATGCCGTTGACTCCCATTGCTGATTTTGCAAGATTAGGAGAAACAAATGAAATATACAAACAACTTGCTTCCATTTGCCAGAAATATAACGGGCTATGGAGCGTTGAAGCAGAGACATTCCTTCTGGGGAATGGGGATAAGTTGTCCCGATAGCTATCGGGAGGTTGATTAAGTTGATTGGTTAATTAGTTAATTGGTTGATTGGTTAATTGGTTGATTGGTTGATTAGGATGAATAGTTCATTGGAACATTATTCCAATATTTGAAGCTTCGTACACAACAACACGGAACACGGAACGCAGAACACGGAACATATTTGTTGAATAGTTCATTGGAACATTTCTTCAATCAATGAGAGCTTAGTAAACAACAACACGGAACACGGAACACGGAACGTTGAACACGGAACTCTTCAAACTTTCAAACTCTTCAAACCCTTCAAACTCTTTAAATTGGTATTAGACGATTTTTAAATATAAAAAGATGAAACAGTTAGATGTTAATTTAATGCATCCGGTGGAACAGATCAATGTGATCATCGGACGGATTTATCGAAGTGGAATGACTACTACTTCAGGTGGTAACATATCCATTCGGGATGATAATGGGGATATCTGGATCACTCCTTCGGGCGTGGACAAAGGTTCTTTGACCATTAAGGATATTGTGTGTATGAAAAAAGATGGTACCATAACAGGTATGCACAAACCATCTTCCGAATACCCTTTCCACAAGGCTATTTATGAAGCCCGTCCTGAATTGAATGCAATTATTCACGCGCACCCGCCTGCATTGGTGGCTTTCAGCATTGCCCGTCAGGTTCCCAATACGAACATTATTCCACAGGCCCGTTATATTTGTGGTGAAATAGGATATGCTCCTTATGGTTGCCCGGGAAGTGAAGAATTGGGTAAGAAAATTGCCCATGAATTTAAAAACAACAAGTATAAGGCGGTGATTATGGAAAATCATGGTGTTGTACTGGGTGGAACAGATATGATGGACGCTTATCAACGATTCGAAACACTCGAATTCTGCTGCCGTACCATTGTAAACGCAGGGAAACTGGGCAAAGTAAATTCATTGACCGACAAACAGATTGCTGCCTACCAGACTCAATTTCCAAAGAACATCACACATTTTATGGATGTAAATTATCCATCGGATGAACGTGCTTTGCGTACGGATATGGTGAAGATTATCCGTCGTGCCTGTGACCAGGGTCTGATGATCTCAACCTATGGTACTGTATCAGTTCGTTGGAATGAAAATGATTTTCTGATTACTCCACGTGACGTTGCCCGTTGGGATATTACTTCGAGTGATATTGTCCAGATTAAAAACGGTATGGCTGAAGCCGGTAAAGTACCAAGTCGTTCTGTGGCTTTGCATCACCGCATTTATCAGTTGAATCCACATATTAATTCTATTATATCAACCCAATCCACCAACCTGATGGCACATGCTGTCAGTGGTACCAAGTTTGATGTGCGTACCATTCCTGAAAGCTGGATATTCCTGCAGGATGTACCGTCTATTCCGTTTGGCACATTGCATGATAATGTGGATGAAGTAGCTAAAATGTTTAATGACAATCGTGTTATCCTGGTCGAAAACGACTGTGTTTTTGTAACAGGTGATAAGCTGTTGAATACATTTGATTATCTGGAAGTGGCTGAGTTTAGCGCCAATTCTTTGGTTATGGCTTCATCCATAGGACCTTTACAGCCAATGGGTGATAAGGAAATTGATGAATTACGCGTGGCGTTTAATGTGAAATAAACTTTAAAGCACAAACCTCAAATTCAACGAGAAAACCTCAAAGAGTACGAAGTATTTCGAGTGTTTTCTTTTCTTTGATTTTTTAAAATTAAGAAAACACTTTAGTGTGCTTCGCACAACGAAAGGTTTGATCGTTCAACTAAAGGTTCTGCAATATAAATAAAAAACGTTCGATGGATTATTTCTGTCGAACGTTTTTTTATCTTTGCACGATTCACCCAATTAACCAATTAACCAATCAACTTAATCAACCAATGACTCTTATCTACTCCAACTCCCACGATGCCTCTTTCAACCTGGCCACTGAGGAATACCTGTTCTCTCACCGGAGTGATGACATTCTATTTCTGTATGTGAATAACCCGTGCGTTGTGGTAGGGCGTAATCAGGATGTGCTTTCGGAAGTAAATGTTGACTTTTGTACCACCCATAATATTCCTGTATTTAAACGAATGTCCGGTGGTGGAACCGTATATCATGACAAGGGAAATTTAAACTATTGTTTTATATCAAACCGTGTTCAGGGTGAATCTCCATTGGATACCGCTTTTCTGCAACCCATCGTGCATGTCCTTGCTGATTTGCAGGTCGAGGTACTGATCGGTAAACGCAAGGACCTATGGTTACCCGGAGGTCATAAGATATCAGGCACAGCCTCGCATGTGGGCAAAATGCGCATCCTGCATCATGGCACCCTGTTGTATGATGCTGATCTGGAAAATCTGGAGAATAGCCTGGCTGCTAAATTAAACGTAACATCTACAAGGGCCATTGCTTCTGTTCCCAGTCCGGTAAAAAATATACGTTCGTATTTGTCAGAAAAAGACCACTATGCCCCTGATGCCGACTCTTTCTTTGAACTGATCCTCCAAAAGCTAATCAGCCTGTATTGCCTTGAATCAGTAACGATCCTCAGACCTGAGGAAGAATCATTGATTAATCCTTTGTCTTGTCAGTTTTAATCTGGTTTTCTTTTTTTATTCCCTTTAAATTCAATATTCTTCAGAATCCGTTTATCCCCGGTTTTAAATCATACCCAATAACCGGATGTGTTCTGAATATTCAGTCTAACCTGACACCCGGGCAAATGGATTCGCTTTGTTGTTTTAAATTCACTTCACGTGTCAGTATACCTTCTTCCATCTGTCAGTTCAAGATATAGGCCTTCTATTCATCATCCTAATACTGTATATTTATAAATGAAATTTAATTGTAACTGGGATATAACTGAGATATAATACCCCATATATAATAAGTAACATCTAAGTTATATCTATATTACATCTAAGTTATATCTAAGTTACATCTATAACATCATGATGACGTGATGGTGAAGACAAGCCTGAATATTAGAATGATCTCAGCAGGTTGCAGGAAGTTCAGATATAACAGTCCGAACTACTGGCATGCTTGTTGACTTATTCTGATGTAAGTAATCGTAGATATTTAATGAACTATACTTTAATCTACAATAGTTTACATTTTAGTTTCCTGGTAATTATTAATTTTTCATTATTAATTATTAATTACTTGTGTATGTTAATTCATTAATTGGTATTATATTTGTTTGTTGTTAAAAAGAACTGATCAAACCCCATGCGATATGAAAAAGAACTTCTTGTTTCTCCTGCTGATCCCTGTAATTTTTTTCTCTGTTGGAATAGCCCAGCAATCAAAAACGTCCATTGAGAGCCGGTGGAAAACGGTGGAAGAATTTGCCACGAAGCAATTGCCCGAATCGGCTTTAAAAGAAGTGGAAGCCATACTGGCACAGGCGCAAAAAGAGAATAACCGGGCGGAAGTGATCAAAGCCATGGTATATAAAATGCGATTCACCCTTGATAAAAACCCGGATGAGGCACCTGCACTGATACGCGAATTTGAAGCTTTTACCAATAAGAGTACCGACCCGGCTGAAAAAGCCCTGCTGCATTCCATGACGGCTGACCTGTATTCCCAGTTTTACCAAAAGGATGCCTATACGATTAACCGTCGTACCGAACTGAAAGGCTTTGTGCCCGAAGACATGAAGGAATGGACCAAAAATATCTATTTCGATAAGATCAATTCCCATTTGGCAGCATCCATGGAAAATGCCGAAGTGTTGCAACATACCGATGCCCTGAAATTTGCTGTCTTGCTGGAAAAGGGAGAGGATAGCCGGATTTTGCAACCCACGTTGTTTGATTTTTTGGGGTGTCGGAGAATTCAGATTTTACAATCAATCAATCAAATAGTAACTCTCAGGAATCCCCTGACAGATCATAATTATTCAATTGATGTAAACCAATTCGTTTCATTAAAATTGGATACTGCTTTTAATAGATCAATCGAAAATCAGATTATCCTAACCTACCAGGGATTATTGTCTTTCCAGTTAAAAGCCGCGAATGTCAATGCCTTATTGAATCTTAATCTTGAACGCCTGGAGTATATTCATTCTAAGTCAGAAAATGCAATTGGTGACAGCCTGTATTTGGGAGTCTTAAACCGCTTAATTAAACAATACTCAAACAACGAACTGGTAGTTGAAGTCCTGGCCGAAAAAGCAACCTATTTTTTCGAAAAAACATATAATAATGAAGAGAATATTAGCAGTGAAAATAAAAAACAACTGGCTGTTTATAAGCATATCGCTTATAATACGTGTAGCTATGGCATCGAACATTTCCCAACATATAAGCGGATTGGATTATTAATCAATATCAGGAAAGAAATCAATCAGAAAGAACTTAATATCAATTATCCTAAAATAACAAAATTAGGATCAAATCTGAACGTAAAGATTAATAGTAGCAATATTAGTTTGCTCCAGTTGACTGTTTATCGGATTAATGCTTCCGCAATGGAATATTATAAATTTAATGAGAAAGAGCGAAATAATAGTACATATCCGAATAGGACATTAGTTGAAACCAGACAGATTGCTATTAAACCGGATCCTGACTTTGGAACTGTTATTACAGAAATCGGCATAAAACCAACTGATTATGGTATTTATGAGTTTAGTATTGAACTGAAGGACAACAAGAAAGCCCGCCAACGTGCAAAAGGTATTTTTACCGTTTCCGACCTTGCTTTTATGAAACGTATGAATACTCCTAATGCAGTAACTCTTTATGTGTTGGACAGGATAACAGGGCAACCCAAAAATAATGTATTGGTAAAAGTATACAATCATAAATGGACTGGATCGGGATACAGCATAAATTTAACCAACACGGTAAGAACGGATAATACCGGGCTAAGCAGTTATACAACCAGTTTTGATGTTTCAAATGAAATAACCTTTTTTGAACGTGGTAGAGATGTTTATTTCAATTCAAGTCAAAATACATATTATAATTCGGACATCAAATTTGGAAATGAAAAAAAGAAGTTGAATTTCTTTACAGACAGATCCATTTACCGTCCGGGACAAACCGTATATTTTAAAGGAATTGCGTATTATTCAAACAGTAAAAAGCAGGAAGTTGCTGCTAATGCAGAATTTGAAGTAGAATTGCTAAATGCCAATTCACAAAAGATAATCACAAAAAAATTAAAGACCAATGAATTTGGATCTTTCGCAGGTGAGTTCGTCTTACCTCAGGGAGGTTTGAACGGTGTATATAGTATTCGTTCAGAAGGTGGTTACAATTCTTTTTTGGTAGAAGAATATAAACGCCCAACATTCGAAGTTTCTATGGAAAAACCGGTATCTGAAATCAGTTTTAATGACAATGTTACCATTATTGGTAAGGTAAAAGCATATGCCGGATATACTATCGGGGATGCCAGTGTTAAATATCGGGTAGTGCGGCGTGTTCATCATTTCTGTTGGTGGTTTCGTGAACCGGAAGAAGAAATTACGAATGGGATTGCAAAAAGTGATAAATCAGGAACATTCAATGTGTCTTTTGTGCCGGTGAAAGGAAAACCAGACTTTTCTGTTTACAGTGACAGAGCCTATACATATACTATTTATGCCGATGTTACTGATCAGAAAGGTGAGACTCAGCAAGGTGAACAAATGATTGCAGTTGGAGATAAATCGTTGTTTATTATTGCAGAAGTTCCTGAAATGATTAATAAAGGGGATAAGTATAAACAGGAAATAACTACCGAAACAATAAATGATGAAAAAATAAATTCCGTAGTCAGATATTCACTCTATCGACTGTCAGATACAGATGATTACAATGAAAGCCTGAATAATTCCAACGTTTTTAAAGAAACTGCAAAGGTTTTATCCGGCAGCTTCAATACAAAAGAAACGAAACTTGAATTGAATTTAAGTAACCTTGCTTCAGGCAGGTATAAATTTATTTTTGTTACGAAGGATTCACATGGCAAAGAGGTGAAACTTGAACGGGTCTTTATTCTTTTTAGTAAGGAGGATAAGCACCCTCCGGTAAAAAGTTATGTCTGGCTTTCAACTTCGAAAGCAGATTGTTTTGTCGGCGATACTGCACATATTCAATTTGGTACTTCGACAAAAAACTCCATGATATTCTATGAACTAATGCAGGGGAATAAAGTATTGGAAAGCCGTTGGATTCCCTTTACTGATGAAATAAAAACATTTGACATTCCTTTTTTGGAAAGCTATGGCGGAGGAGTTACAGCGATGTTTAGTTTTATAAAAGATGAGCAGTTTTTCACCCGATCAATACAGGTTGTACGAAAAGTGGTTGAAAGGAAGCTTACCCCATCACTTCGTGTCTTCAGGAATAAACTACAACCTGGTGAAAAAGCAGAATGGGAAATTACTATTCCTGAAAGTTACGGTAATAAAAAGGCAGCAGAAATAATGGTCGGTATGTATGATGCCTCGTTGGATAAATTCAGGTTGCATACATGGAACTTTAATCCTGTCTTTGCTGAACCATTTATGCAAAGTCCCAGTTGGTCTGCTAATTCATTTGAAACAGAATCAGATAATGCAGATTTTTATGTAAACATTAAAAATGTAAAAGGGTATCAAATCGATGAACTCAACTGGTTTGGCTTAGATATGAGTGCTTATAATAGGCGAGGAAGAATTATGTTTAGGTCATCAGTCAAGTTTACTGCGCCTGTAATAAAAAAGGATGAAGAAGTGATGCAGGAATCACTGACCAATTCTAAAGTCAGGATTTCTATCGCAGATGTAAAGGGTAATGATGAAAAGGGAATAGATATTGCAGATTTAAAGTCAATGGTATCTGAAGTTCCAGTCCAGATACGTACCAACTTCAATGAAACCGCATTCTTTTATCCGCAGTTACATACCGATAGCCTGGGCAATGTGAAATTTACCTTTACAGCCCCGGAAAGCCTGACACGATGGAATGTCAAAATGCTGGCACATACAAAGGATTTGTACTTCGGACAGGGTGAGGCGCAGGTAGTAACACAAAAGGACCTGATGGTGCAAATGAACCTGCCGCGCTTTGTGAGGCGGTCGGACAAACTTGTGCTCAGTGCCAGTGTCATTAACCTGACGGATAAAGAACAAACAGCCAATGTACTGTTTGAACTGATGAATCCTGCAACTGAGAAGACCATATTACTGAAAGATGCAAAACCTAAGAGCGTAACACTGGCAGCCAATGAAACAAAAGCCGTGGAGTGGGAGGTAAGTGAGTTTTCACCTTTCGAGCTGGTAATATGCAAAGTGACTGCACGTGCCGGTAACTTTAGCGATGGGGAACAAAAGTATCTGCCGGTGTTGCCGGACAAGGTGCTGGTAACCGAAAGTATGCCGCTTACGATTCGTGGGAACCAGACCCGTACATTCAACTTTGAAAGTTTATTGAAAAATGGTTCGAATGTGGATTCAAAGAACCTGACAGTTGAATTTGCTTCCAACCCTGCGTGGTATGCCGTTCAGGCATTGCCTACCCTGGCAGCTCCTGAGAATGAAAACGCGATTGATTATTTCGCAGCCTATTATGTCAACAGCCTGGCAACCTATCTTGCGAATGCGAACCCAAAGATTGCAACAACGTTCGACCGTTGGAAAAAGGCGGGTGGAAGTCGTGAAGCCTTGCTGTCGAATCTGGAGAAGAACAGCGAACTGAAAAATATGTTGCTGGAGGAAACACCCTGGGTAATGGCTGCTAAAGACGAAACAGAACAAAAGAAACAGATTGCCCTTCTGTTCGACCTGAACATGCAGAAGAACCAGGCGCAGCAATATATGGATAAGCTGATATCGCTGCAACTGCCTTCCGGGGGCTTCTCCTGGTATAAGGGTATGCCCGAAAGCCGCTATATTACCCAGGAGATACTGTTGAACCTGGGCCGGCTAAACAGGATGGTAGGAGGAAAAGTACTTACCCCTTACCTCTTACCCCTTACCTCTGCCATAAAATACCTGGATCTGGAGATTGCCCGTGATTTTGAACTCCTGAAAAAAGACAATAAAAACTACGACAAGGAAATGTCCATCGGGAATATGCAGTTGTTCTATCTGCATGTACGTTCGGAATATCCGGATATATCGGTTGATGCTTCGGCTCAGGAAGCGGTTAAGTTCTATACTTCCCAGTCCGAAAAATACTGGACGAGCCTGACACTCTACGGAAAAGCCATGATGGCAGTGGTAGCACAACGGAATGGCAAAATATCCATCGCAAAGGATATCCTAAAATCACTCAGGGAAAATGCCATGAAGACTGATGAGTTTGGCATGTACTGGGCAAAGAACATAGCGGGATATTACTGGAACGAACAACCGGTAGCCGTTCAGGCAGCCATCATAGAAGCTTTTGCCGAAGTGACTAAGAATACAGCGGATGTGGATGAACTGAAACTCTGGTTGCTTAAACAAAAACAAACACAACGATGGAACTCACCCCTCTCTACCGTGGATGCTATATTTGCCCTGTTGCACTATGGGAATGACTGGCTGGCAAACTCGGAACAGGTTAAGATTACCGTTGGAAATAAGGTACTGCAACCACAAAGCGTGGAAGCAGGAACAGGATACTTTAAAGAAACGATTCCGGTTGCGGAGATACGTCCGGAAATGGGAAGAGTGACTGTCTCAACGATTGACGGCTTCACTCCGAGTGAAGCCGTCAATAAGAGTGAAGCCGTCACTAAGAGTGGCATTGGCTGGGGCGCTATGTACTGGCAGTATTACCAGGACCTGGATAAAGTAACAGGGCAGAGCGGTCCGTTGAAGATAACAAAGAAACTGTTTGTGGAGAAAATGACAGCAACAGGTAAAACCCTGCTGCCCATAGAGCAGACCGAACTGAAGAAAGGGGATAAAGTGATTACGCGGTTAGTTATTACCACCGACCGTAACCTGGAATTTGTAGCCCTGAAGGATTTACGTGCTGCGTGCTTTGAACCTGTAAACCAACTTTCAGGAAGCCTGTGGAAAGAAGGGGTGTGTTACTACCAGACCACAAAAGATGCTTCCACACAATTCTTCTTCTCCTATTTGCCAAAGGGAACGTACGTCTTCGAATATGAACTATGGGCCAATTCAGCCGGAACGTATACCAGTGGGATTGCATCGTTGCAATGCCAGTATGCACCGGAATTTGTAAGCCATACGGGAGGGGAAAGGATAGAGATAAAATAAATTATTATTAGCCGCGTAGTGGCGATAGTTTGGGAGATACTGTCGCCGCTACTCGGCTTGATGGTATGTGTTTTACTCCTCTGATGACATTTAGTCATTGGAAGAGTATCTTTTATTTCTCATTATAAATAGACTGTGTAACCAGTCCGGCGATGGTCAATCCAAACATGGCAGGCATGTGGGAGGTAGTACCGTTGATTTTAGCTTTGAGGCTGCACCATTCATGATCCACCAGTTCGGGATCACCCGGACCATTCAGAGCTTTGGGACATAAACATTTCTCAGTACCACAGGAGGCATTCTCACCCTGGTTCTCGAGTAACTCATCACTATATACGCACATGAACTTCTTGCTGACTACGACACCACTCTGACGTATCTTCTTGCGAAGTGCAGCTCCAAGCGGGCAACCATCGACATTCCAGAACTCTGCAACCTTAATACGTGTAGGATCCATTTTAAGGGCAGCACCCATGGACGAAAAGAAAACAGCATTGGTTAGTGTCGCTTTTTGGATCAGGTGTATTTTGTTGGCAAAACTATCAATGGCATCAATGATGAAATCATATTCTTCCAGGTGGAACGACTCGTAGTTTACACTGCTGTAAATCATTTGCAATGCATTGATGTGGGCAGTCGGGTTGATTTCAAGTAACCGTTCCCTGAGTACTTCCGTTTTTACTTTACCCACCGTCTTAGTGGTTGCCATTATCTGCCGGTTAATGTTGGTGACACACACCCTGTCAGAATCAACAATGGTCATATGTTGAATTCCCGAACGTATCAGGCTTTCTGCACACCAACTTCCTACACCACCAATTCCAAATATAATAACACGCTTTTCACGTAAACGATCCATCCGGCTCTTCCCGATGAGCAACTCCGTACGTTGAAATAATCCTTTTTCAATACCCATTACCAATACCTATGCTATAAAATGATTCAATAAAATTAATGCGCAAAGATACGACGATATTTTAATTCAAAATTCATAATTAGAAATACATAATTAAAAATTCATAATTCATATTTCATAATTAAGAATTGTAAGAATCCCTGGATTTATATTCCTATAAAGTTTACTGAGATTTGTTCATCTTCTTTTTGGATCATTTCGAACTTTCCTTTATATATGATTTCACTTTTATTTAGTATTGCAGATTTCATTAATGAGTTGAGAAGGGAGATCCTGTCATTCTCTATACAATCCTTATTGAACCAGCAGAAAAAAGTGTTGACATTTGTTATATCAAACTGGAAAATAAATATCCCGTGTTCTGAAAAAACCAGGTCTTCATAGGCATACGCTATGTCAAGTCCGCTACCATCTTTTATGATGAAGCGTACCTTTTCAAGGTTGAAAAACTCAATGTTATTTACGGTTGAAGCGGTAAGTTGATCTTTGTCGGTCTTGTTCATACATCATTGTTTTGCTCGTAAAGAATAGAAAATCTGTAACTTTTAGTGCAGTAGTAATAAGCAATAAATATACCAAACATATAAATGTTTAATTGGTAGATAATTGGCCTTCTGTTTAAGTATGTAACCTGCAAATAAAACTACCATTATGTAATTCTTTTTACGGGTTAAAACAAAAATGTATGAATGTGGATAGAGAAATGGAACAAAGGGATGAAAAATGTCTTGTTTTTACAGAATGAAAAAAGCATTAATCCGGAGATTAATGCTTGAGTTTCTAATGTATGATTTCCGAATGAATTTATTTAGTTTGAGCAATATTCAAATTGTTGTTCATATCCATAACTGAATCACGGCGACTGGCCATTTGCCAGATTGGAATAGCATCAATTTCAGTAATAATAACTGAAGCAATTCCCCTGCTGATAATATCCAGTTGTTTTGCAGCACTGTATGATAAATCAATGAGTAATCCTTTATGATGAGGCCCACGGTCGGTTACCCGTACAATAACTTCTTTGTTGTTAGTCGGATTAAACACCCTTAAAATCGTTCCAAAAGGAAGTGACCGGTGTGCACAGGTTAAACTATCCGGATGATATTTTTCACCATTTGATGTGTGATGTCCTTTCATTTTATGACTGTAGAAAGATGCTTTTCCTTTTTGTTGGGCAAAAGCAAACAGCGACGAAAAGAACAGGAAAAAGAAAGAAATAAGTATGTTTTTTCTCATGATTTCTGTGTTTGTTTCACAAATATAGCAAATAAAAATGGAACATCTACCATCCTTGATACAGCGTTTAACTTTTTTAAGGGCAAAAAAACGAATTAAAACCATGTCTTAATTAATACTTTTAGTTGATTTCAAACACTAAAACTATGATTTTTGAATGTGAAATTTCACATTTTTGAAGTACTTAAATTGCTCATTTCAACAAAAAACAGTAACTTTGTCATTCCAAAAAAAACAGCTTATTATTATGAGCCACACCGACCAACAATTCGATCAGGTAGCAGCTATTTGCCGTGATATTTTTACAAAGAAGATGAAAGATTATGGTTCGTCGTGGCGCATACTGCGTCCTGCATCTGTAACCGACCAGATCTTCATTAAAGCTAACCGCATACGCAGCATTGAAACAAAAGGAATTTCAAAAGTGGATGAAGGAATCCGTTCAGAATTGATTGCTATTGTAAACTATGGTATAATTGGATTAATTCAACTGGAACTGGGCTGTTCGGAGACCGACGACTTGAGTTACGAGAAAGGCGTGGAGCTTTATACAAAATACCTGTCGGAAGCAAAGAAGCTAATGATGGATAAAAATCATGATTACGATGAAGCGTGGCGTACTATGCGCATGCAATCGTACACCGATTTAATCCTGATGAAAATTTACCGTACAAAACAAATTGAAGATAATCTGGGTGTAACATTAATTTCGGAAGGTATTGACGCCAATTATTTCGATATGATAAATTATGCCGTTTTTGGTCTAATTAAAATGGAAGAGATAGGCAATTAATTGTAACAGTTTATTAAATAAACAACATCCCATGACTGCAAATCAAGAAATAAATAAATTAAATAAACCAGGACAGGTTGCAGGGAATATTTTCCTTCAAATTGGTCGTTTACTCGTTGGAGTAGTATTTGTTTTTTCAGGTTTTGTAAAAGCAATTGACCCCCTTGGTTCAACTTATAAAATAGAAGAGTACCTGAGAACGTTTGGCGGGTTTCTAGAATCCATTGCCGACTATGCATTCCCCATTGCAATTATACTTTCAACCATTGAATTACTCATAGGACTTAATTTGATCTTTAAAATACATCTAAACCTGACAACTTTACTGGCATTGATATTTATGGGGATAATGACGCCATTAACCCTTTACATAGCAATAAAGAATCCGGTAACCGATTGTGGCTGCTTTGGTGAAGCTTTAGTGATTAGCAATTGGGCATCATTCTTCAAAAATGTGGTGTTGATTGGCATAGTCATCCTGATGGAAATATACCATGCTAAATTTCGTCCGTTTCTTTCAGTGAAAGTTCAACATATCGGAGCAGTTACATTTATTGCCATAGGGGTTTTATTATCGGTGTACAGCTATCGTCATTTACCCATGATTGATTTTTTACCCTATAAGGTAGGTGTAAATATCCAAAAAGCTATGGAAGTTCCAGAGGATGCTCCTTCGGATGTATATAAGACTACTTTTATTTATGAAAAAGATGGTGCTCAAAAGGAATTTACACTTGAAAACTATCCGAAGGGTGATTCCAGTTGGGTGTTTGTTGATCAGAAAACAGAATTACTATCGAAGGGATATAAAGCACCGATTCATGACTTTTCTATCATGAATGGGCAATTTGATGATATTACCTTGCCAGTATTGAATTTCCCCGGTGAAACATACCTGTTCATTATGTATGATCTGAATGAGACTTCTGAGGAAGGTGCTAAAAAAGCCGAAATGATCTATCAGAAATACAGGAAAACAGGAGTGAAATTCTATGCACTAACCGGATCTTCGGATGCTGATGTCCAAAAGTTCGTGGATAAGACTGACGTTACTTTTCCTTTCTGGAAAACAGATCCTACCGTTCTAAAGACCATGATTCGTGCAAATCCGGGGTTGATCGTGCTAAAGAAAGGTACAATAACGGGTAAATGGAACTGGCGGAATTTTAATTAAATACTGCTTTATGATATTTTGAATGAATTAATTATCAAACTATATATTTAAAGATAAAAAAGATGAGAAAGAACATTGTTGCAGGAAACTGGAAAATGAACAAGACCTTCAGTGAAGGATTAGCATTGGCAACTGAATTAAATGCTGCTTTGGCAGATTCAAAACCAAATTGTGATGTGGTGATCGGAACACCTTTTATTCACCTTGCAAGTGTGACTGCTGCTATTGATACTACTAAAATTGGTGTGGCTGCTCAAAACTGTGCTGATCATGAATCAGGTGCTTATACAGGCGAAATCAGTGCTTCTATGGTTAAATCAACCGGTGCTGAATATGTTATATTAGGACACTCGGAACGTCGTGCTTATTATGGTGAAACAGCTGCTAAGTTGAAAGTGAAAACTGAACTGGCATTGAAGAACGGTCTAACTCCTATCTTCTGTATCGGTGAAGTATTGGAAGAACGTGAATCAGGTGTTTTCTTTGATGTAGTTAAATCACAGATTGTTGATTCTTTATTTGAATTATCATCAGCAGATTTTTCTAAAATAGTTTTGGCTTACGAACCTGTCTGGGCAATCGGAACAGGTAAAACTGCTTCTGCTGCACAAGCACAGGAAATACATGCTTTTATCCGCAAGACACTGGTAGAAAAATATGGCAAAGAAGTAGCAGATAATACTTCTATCTTATATGGTGGAAGCTGTAATGCAGCAAATGCTAAGGAATTATTCTCAAATCCGGATGTTGATGGTGGATTGATAGGTGGTGCTTCATTGAAAGTTGCCGATTTCAAAGCGATTATTGACGCCTTTTGAGATTAGTTAATTGGTTAATTAGTTAATTGGTTAACTGGTTGAACGTAAAATATAAAAATCCTGTAAAGATACTTTACAGGATTTTTTTGTACTTTTGCATGTATAACAAATGCTTACAGCAATTTACTAAACTTGTTTATCAAGATTTAAACTTATTCAACGATTAAACTGTTAACTTAATCAACCTCCCGATAGCTATCGGGACAACCAATCAACCAAATAACGCCATGTTACTTAAAATATACGATACAAATCCAAATCCTCAGGAGATACGACGGGTAGTCGAAGTTTTACGTAAAGGGGGAATTATCATATTTCCTACTGATGGTGTTTATTCATTTGGATGCAATATCTTTAATCCTGCAGGGGTAGAATTTATCACAAGATTGAAAAATAAGGATCTGCGAAAATCGGAATTGTCATTTGTCTGTTACGAAATGAGCCAGATAAGTGAATATGCCAAAATGGACGATGTATCATTTAAGCTGATAAAGAGAAATCTGCCGGGTCCGTTTACCTTTCTGCTTAATGGCAGCAGCAAGCTTCCCAAACTATTCAAAAACAAGAAAACAGTTGGTATCCGTATGCCAAACAATGCCATTCCCCTCGAAATAGTCCGTGAACTGGGCAACCCCATGATGACAAGTTCCATCTTTACCGACGAGAAAACAACCGAATACATTACAGATCCTGAGCTGATTGAAGAAAAATACGGGAATCAGGTTGATTTAGTTATCGACGGTGGCATGGGTGGATTAATGCATTCCACCATTGTTGATTGTACCGGCGATGAACCTGAAATCGTACGTGCAGGTGGAGGCGAACTGGAGTATTGATTGTTGGTTATAACTTATAATTCTTCTTTTTCAATGTAAACGGTTTGTGTCGGGAATGCAAATTGCAGTCCTGCAGCATTGAAAGAACGTAGAATCTCTGAGTTTACCTGTGTTGGTACTTCCATAACATCTGCATCTTTCGTAATAAAATACACAAACGTAATGACCAATGAAAAATCGGTAAAGTCGGTAAAAGCCACCATGATATCTTTTGTTTCCACATTTTCCACCCTGTTCGGCATATCCTTTAGTATAGCCATTGCTTCGTTCATTTTCTCCGGGTTCGTGTTATAAGTCAAACCAAGTTTTAATAGTATACGTCTTAGGGGCTCTTCCGAGATATTCTCTACTGAAGCTTCCACCAGTTTGAAATTAGGTATTGTTACCAACCGTTTTTCCATTGTACGAATACGTGTACTTCGGATACCAATTTCTTCTACAAAACCGTCAAAGCCATCCACTTTAATGCGATCTCCAATACGGAAAGGGCGGTCGGTGAAAATGGTGAACCCACCGTATATGTTCTTGATGGTATCCTGGGCTGCCAATGCAAATGCCAAACCGCCAATGCTTAACCCCGCAATAAGAGTACCCACATTCACACCTACATTATTCAACGCCATGATAATACCCAGGGACCAGATAATGGCCAGTACGGCTCGACGGAGTATAGACATCAAATGATTATCCAGGTATTTCAGGGTGTTTTTATCAGCAGCCTTGGGAGCAATGTATTCTTCCAACAAGGCATTTACCAACCGTGCAACAAACCAGGTGGCATTGATGACTGTCAGTACACGGAAAGATAGAAAAATAGCCCTTTCCACAGGTGCACCCAGTTGTAGTCGTTTGGCTGCTATCCAGATGGCAAATAAAATTACACCCAACAGTACCGGAGCTTCAAGCATTTTAAACAGAATATCATCAAGGCGGTTCTTGGTTTTGCTTGTTAGCTTTTGAATAACATGCTTGTTTATCAAAACGATAATTTTGTTGAGCAATAAAGCAGCTGCAATGATTATCAGGGATATCAGCCAGTCGTGGAGTGAGTTGTTGTATAATGTTTGTTCGAGCATATGATGATTTGAAAATGTGTTGATTTGAAAATTTAAAGATATGTAGATTTAAATGTATTGATTTAATATAGTTTTCTTTTGTACTTTAGCTTTTGTAAATTTCAATATCCTTCAATCTTAGAATCCAAAACACGGAACACGGAACATTGAACACGGAACTTTTCAAACCCTTCAAACTTCAAATGCTGTGCCGTCACTCGGCATTCGCCAGTCACCACGGGGGGATAGATTGATCGAACCTACTTTTGGTCCATCAGGAATGCATGATCGTTTGAATTGCTGGGAAAAGAACCTGCGGATAAAGATTTTCAGCCATTTTTCTATTACTTCAACCGGATAGCTTTCAATAAAAGCGTTTTGAGCTAAGTACAGGATTTTAGCAGGACTAAATCCAAAACGAACCATATAATACAGGAAGAAATCATGTAATTCGTAAGGTCCTACTATGTCTTCCGTTTTTTGTGCGATATCACCATTGGCATCTGCCGGTAGTAATTCAGGGCTGACAGGTGTATCAAGGATGTCCTGTAAGATCTCTTCAGAAGAATTGTCCAACTGATGGGCTACCCAGTCCACCAGGTAGCGTACCAGCGTTTTAGGAACACCACTGTTTACTGCATACATCGACATATGATCGCCGTTATAGGTTGACCAACCAAGGGCCATTTCCGATAAATCACCGGTACCTATTACCAATCCGCGATGTTTGTTCGCGATATCCATTAATATCTGTGTCCGTTCGCGTGCCTGTGTGTTTTCATAGACCACATCATGTTGTTTCGGGTCATGGTTTATATCCTTGAAATGCTGCATGGAAGCATCGGTTATTGAAATCTCCATCATGGTAATTCCCAATGATTTCATTAAATTGATGGCATTGGTATACGTGCGATCAGTAGTTCCGAATCCGGGCATGGTGATACCGATAATCCGCTTCCTGTCATAGCCAAGTTTATCGGCTGTCTTCACACTCACCAGTAAAGCCAGTGTAGAATCCAATCCACCGGAAATACCAATAATAACTGTATCTGACTGTGTATGCTGCCAACGTTTGGCCAGTCCACCAATCTGAATGGAAAATATCTCATGACAACTGGCGTCACGGTTGGTGAAAGGAGGAACAAAAGGATGCTTATCGAATGAACGCTTCAGATCAAAATGGGTAAAATGAGCATCTTCAAACTGGATAGTCCGGTAAACCCGCGAGGATTTATCACTGGCATAATTCGTGTTCCGTATCCGTTCTGCCTGCAGTCGTTCAACATCAATATCGGTAACTGTCAGTTGAGCATCAAACGAAAAGCGCTCGGAAGAAGCTATAATCTTTCCGTTTTCTGCAATCAGCCCGTTGCCTGAATAGACCACATCGGTAGTTGATTCACCTGCACCTGCAGAAGCATAGACATACCCGGCATTGCACCTGGCCGATTGTTGCTCTATTAGCTGACGAAGGTATTGATGTTTCCCGATTAATTCGTTTGTAGCGGATAGATTGAAAATAATTTCAGCACCATGGAGTGCTTGTTGTGAACTGGGAGGTATTGGAACCCAAAGATCTTCGCATATTTCAATTCCAAAAGTAAATTTACCATCTGAAAAAAGAAGATCGGTACCGAAGGGTACTTCTTCTCCCGACAGGATAATGGTTTGAGTATCGGCCAAAGTACCGGATGTAAACCAACGCTTTTCATAAAACTCGTTGTTGTTGGGCAAATGAGTCTTGGGTACAATGCCTAAAATGTGACCACCCTGCAGTACTACTGCTGTATTAAAAATATGGGCCTGTACCCTTACCGGCATACCAATAATTATTACTGAAGTGGTGGTAAAGGTGAGCAATTGAAGTTCATTTAATGCCTTTTGCGCATCATTGAGCAATTGCTGCTGCTGGAACAGGTCGGCACATGTGTAACCAGTTAAGCTTAATTCAGGAAAGCAAATGACCTGTGCTTTCTCTTCTTCACCCTTGCGGACTAAATCAGCCATGCGGGCTACATTATAAGCACAATCTGCTACCCTTAATTCAGGAATGGCTGCAGCAACACGTACAAATCCGTTATTCATGTCTTGGTTGATTTGTTAATTGGTTGATTAAGTTAATTGGTTAATTGGTTGTTGACGTTGAATAAGTTTATTAGGTTGTATAAGTATATAAGGTTGAATAAGTTTATTTAGTTTACATGTTGATCAAGTCAGTATATTCTCAATTCCACACGTTCAGTCAACTAATTAACTAATTAGCCAATTAACTTAATTAACTTAATCAACTCAATCAACTCAATCAACTAATTAACTAATTAACCAATCAACTAATTAACTAATTAACCAATCAACTACTTGGTGACATTCTCCATATTACTCAGGTAAATCTCAAGCGATTTAGCTGAAATGCGTATTTCCAATACAGACAGAGTCAGTGAAATGATCAGAAGTACCAATGCCAGTCCGAATACATACGCTGAAATGATTTGTAACCCGACATAGATCAAAAACATGGTAGCGACACACAATAACAGACTTGCCACACCCAGCATTTGCATGTTCTTAGTAAGGTATAACCGTCTGCGCAGGTTCGCTATCTGAGCCAGGGTTAAGGCAGAATGATCCTCCATATACCTGTCTTTTAACAGCCGTACCAATTGCGCATACGATAAAAACCTGTTTGTATATGCCAGTAACAAAAGTGATATGGCCGAAAACAAAAAGGTAGGAGTGATCAATGTCAGTTCTTGCATAGTTGAACGAATTATACGAATTAATTACTAATTACACGAATTAAAGACTAATTACACGAATTTTGTGAACCTGTAACCAAACACAGAATACAGAACCCGGAACCCGGAACCCGGAACGCATTTAAGCACAATGTTCTTTCTTCTCTACAGGGTGTTTAACCAGCTTAGCTACCTGACGCCCTAATTCAAGGCATGCCTGGTAGTTCTCAACTTTCAATCCTTGTTTTTCTTCTACCACAATTTCTGCGGTAATCCATTTCATGGATTCTACAAAAGTAGATAGTCGCTTTACAGCTGCACCTGCCCACGTAAATGATCCGAAATAGCCAAATATACGGTTTTTAACTCCACGTATTTCTATCTTGCGTAAGAGCGATTCTACTTCAGGATACAATTCATTGCTGTATGTGGGACTGCCGACAATTAAGCCCCTGTATTTGAAAATATCCCGAAGTATATATGAAGAGTCGGTTTTAGATACATTGTGAATGATAATATCTTTAATTCCTGCCTCTGCGAGCCCCTGGGCTACAGTTTCAGCCATTAATTCCGTAAAACCATACATTGATCCATAAACGACAACGACGCCTTCTTTGCCCTCGTAACGGCTTAGCTGGTCGTACATGTCCACCACTTCTGAAATATATTCTTTCCATACCGGACCATGCGTGCTGCATATAATATCAATATCAATCGGAGTAAGCTTCTGTAATGCCTTTTGTACTGCAGCTCCATATTTCCCGACAATATTGGCATAATAGCGGATCATTTCATCCCAGTACCTGTCGATATTCATATTGGTATCCATCACCGTACCATCCAATGTTCCGAAAGCACCGAAAGCATCCCCCGAGAAAAGGACTTTAGCCGTCTGATCAAATGTCATCATGGTTTCAGGCCAGTGAACCATAGGAGTGAGGTGAAACTGGAGTTTATGTTTTCCCAATGAAAGGATTTCACCATCTTTAATTTCCTTTGTATTACTGGCCACTCCGTAAAAACCTTCCAGCATGCTTAGTGTTTTACTGTTGCCAACAATCACTATTTCAGGGTAATATTGACGGAGAATCCGTATTGAACCCGAATGGTCAGGCTCCATGTGGTTGATTATCAAATAATCCAGTGTCCTACCCTGTAACTGAGATTGAATCTTGTCAATGAAAATATCTCCCATTGATATATCTACCGTATCTACCAATGCAGTCTTCTGATCCATGATCAGGTAGGCATTGTAAGATACACCTAATGGCAAGGGAATCATATTTTCAAATTTATGTTTCTGGCGGTCGTTCACCCCTACATAAAAAATATCATCTGTTATTTGTTGATTTTGAAACATGTAACTAATTTATACCTTTGTTTAACATTATACCTTATAAACAAACACGAATGTGCCTGTTTTCCCTGCAAAGATAAAACATTTTTTACAATTGTTGAACCGTAAAGCCCTTGAATCGTAGATCAGTTAAAACATTCTGCACAGAATCTACGGTAAAATGATACCCTTTACCGGTAAAAGGTACAATAATCCTTTGAAAGTTTTTAGTACTTTTGCGGTAGAATACGAATTACACGAATTAATACGAATTACACGAATTATGATGTTCATACCCGCTGCTTACTCCTTATTTCTTACCTCTTACTCCTTAAAAATATGATTGTTTGCATTGCCGAAAAGCCCAGTGTGGCAAGGGATATTGCCGAAGTTCTTGGTGCAAAGACCCGAAAGGATGGGTATATTGAAGGAAACGGATACCAGGTTACCTGGACTTTCGGACATTTGTGCGGATTGTTGGAACCCCATGAGTATGCCCCTGAATGGAAACGTTGGGCATTGAGCAATCTGCCTATGATTCCTGCTCGCTTTGGTATCAAGGTAATGAACGATAGTGGCATTCAAAAGCAGTTTAAAGTAATCGAAACCTTAATGGCGAATGCAGATGAACTGATAAACTGTGGTGATGCCGGGCAGGAGGGAGAACTGATCCAGCGTTGGGTGATGCAAAAGGCTATGTGCAAATGCCCGGTAAAACGGTTGTGGATTTCATCGTTGACCGAAGAAGCCATCCGTGAAGGCTTTTCAAAGCTGAAAGATCAAAGCGAGTTCCAGTCTCTTTACGAAGCAGGGCTTTCCCGTGCAATCGGCGATTGGTTACTGGGAATGAATGCCACCCGTCTTTATACCCTCAAATACGGTAAAAACCGTCAGGTACTTTCCATTGGAAGGGTACAAACACCCACGCTGGCATTGATTGTAAACCGTCAGCTTGAAATAGAAAACTTCAAGCCAGAAGCCTATTGGGAATTGAAGACTATTTATCGGGATACGATTTTCTCGGCTTCAAAAGGTCGGTTTAGCTCTGTGGAAGAAGGAACTGAATTCCTGGATACAGTACGGACTGCCGATTTTGTAGTAACGAATATAACCACCAAAAAAGGGACAGAATCTGCTCCCCGTCTCTTTGACCTTACCTCTTTGCAGGTGGAATGCAATAAAAAGTATGGCTTTTCGGCTGATGAAACATTGAAACTTATTCAGAGCCTGTATGAAAAGAAAATAACTACCTATCCGCGTGTTGATACCACCTACTTAACTGATGACTTATATCCGAAGATTCCGGAGATACTGAAAGGAATAAAAGAATACGACTTACTCACCAAACCTCTGTTAGCAGGCAAACTTCCTAAGACCAAGAAGGTGTTCGATAATTCAAAAGTTACCGATCACCATGCTATTATCCCTACAGGAGTAAATCCTACAGCGCTCAGCGATACTGAAAAGAAGGTATTCGACTTGATAGCCCGCCGTTTTATTGCTAACTTCTACCCCGAATGTAAGATCTCGACTACCACGGTATTGGGTGAAGTAAGTGATATTGAATTCAAGGTTAACGGGAAACAAATACTTGATCCGGGTTGGAGGGTTGTTTTTGCTAGAGTTGTTGCTGATGATAAAGAAGGGGAAGAAGAAGATGAACATACTTTGCCTCTTTTTTTAAAGGGAGAAAGCGGACCCCATGAACCTACATTGGCCGAGAAATGGACTTCCCCTCCTAAGCCATTTACTGAAGCCACTTTGTTGCGGGCAATGGAAACTGCCGGTAAGCTGGTGGATAATGATGAACTGCGTGATGCACTCAAGGAAAATGGTATTGGTCGTCCATCCACACGTGCTGCCATTATTGAAACATTGTTCAAACGCGATTATGTACGCAAGGAAAAGAAAAACCTGATTGCAACCAATACAGGTGTTGAATTGATCCAGGTCATTCAGGAAGATTTGCTTAAATCGGCAGAACTGACCGGACTGTGGGAAAAGAAACTCCGTCAGGTTGAACGTGGACAATATGCTGCCAAAGATTTTCTGGACGAACTGAAAGCTATGGTTACCGAAATCGTGTTTAACGTGAAGAGTGATAACAGAAGGCCGGGTGAGGCTGCTTTAGCAGCGGCTTCTTTAGTGACGGCTTCACTTCAAGTGAAGCCGTCACTTGAGGGATCTGTTTGTCCTAAATGTGGAAAAGGTATTATGCTGAAAGGCAACACAGCGTATGGTTGCAGCGAATGGAAGAATGGATGTGATTATCGTGTTTCAATGTGATGTTGTGATGAAAAATCAGTGTGGTAATGTGTTGATGAATTGATTCATCATTAAAGAATGAACAATAATAATATGGTATCTGTGAAAAGTTACCTGTGACGAAACTACTTTCAAATCCCATTTAAGAACATTGGGTTTTTAATTATTAATTTCTTATTGTATCTTTGCACTTCTTTTTATTAAAACACACTAATGATTTATCAAACATATACGCTTTCCAACGGCCTTCGAATAATCCACAAACCTGATAATACTGCTGTTACCTATTGTGGACTGGTTATCAATACCGGCTCCCGCGATGAACTTGAAAATGAACAGGGAATGGCGCATTTTATTGAGCATATGCTTTTTAAAGGTACCGAAAAACGGCGTTCAGGGCATATCATCAACCGTCTGGAGAATGTAGGAGGCGAATTAAACGCTTATACGTCGAAAGAAGAAACTGTAGTCTATGCAATAGTACTGAATGAGTACTTTGACCGTGCCATGGAGCTTGTTTTCGATATTGCTTTTCACTCAACCTTCCCACAAAAAGAAATAGAAAAAGAAGTTGTTATTATCATTGATGAAATCCAATCATACAACGACAGTCCTTCCGAACTGATATTCGATGATTTCGAGGAAATGATATTTGCACACCACCCCATTGGCCACAATATCTTAGGAAAACCTGAATTATTGGAGCAATATTCAACCTCTGATGCAGTCAGTTTTGTCCGGAAACATTATAAACCCGAAGAAATGGTGTTTTTTGTGTTGGGAGATTTTAATTTCAACCAGCTAATACGTATGGGCGAAAAGTACCTGAAAACAGAAAACCACGTAAAGGATACTATTCTCAGAACTTCCCCCACATCCTATCAACCCGTACGTAAAGAGATCGACAAGAATACCCATCAGGTGCATTTCATGATGGGTAACCGTTGCTACGATTTATATCATCCTGACCGGCTTGGAATGTATCTGCTGAATAATATCCTTGGCGGGCCGGGAATGAACAGCCTGCTGAACCTTTCCCTGCGTGAAAAGCATGGCCTGGTATACAACGTGGAATCAAACTACCAACCATTTACAGATACCGGCATGTGGAGTGTGTATTTCGGCTGTGATACAGAGAATGCAGCCCGTTGCGAACAACTGGTGCTTGCTGAACTGCAAAAGCTTTGTGATCAACCCTTGTCAGAAAATGCCTTAAAGAAATACAAGCTTCAACTCATGGGGCAAATGGCTATCTCTTCCGAACAGAAAGAAAACTTTGCACTTAGCCTTGGCAAGAGTTATATGCGGTATGGCAAAATAGAAGATATGGAAACAGTGAAAAAACGAATTGAAGCCATAACAGCTGAGAAGTTACAGGCAATAGCTGTTGAAATGTTTAATCCAAAGGATCTGTCGGTTTTGATTTACAGGTAATAATAACCCCAAGCCCCTAAAGGGGATGTTAAGATTTATATGTGTGATTCTCCTGATTTTGAAGTAGATGGTTTAGGAGACGGTACTATTTTACACCCCTTTAGGGGCTTGGGGTCATATTTGTTTCGTGATAGAATTAAAGTGTAAATAACAAGTTGTTTTTTATAGGTATTTGCATGAATAAAATTGGAAACCCACTAACTTTTCCCCACAGGAAGTTGTTACTTGGAAGTATCCTTTAAAATATTAAAACTATGAACCAGGAAGAATATATTACTGCCCATTCGGATATAGAACCAGAATACCTGGCAAAGCTTAACCGGGCTACACACCTGAGGATGATCAATCCCCGCATGTTGTCAGGTCACTTCCAGGGTAGGGTATTAGCCATGTTTTGCCACATGATTCAACCAAAGACAGTGTTGGAAATCGGTACTTTTACAGGCTATTCGGCTATCTGTATGGCTGAAGGAATGCCAGAAGATGGCGTATTGCATACAATAGACTATGATGATGAACTGGAGAGTTTTTTAAATGATGTCTTTGCTAAATCGGATCAAGGTCACAAGATTAAATTGCATATTGGAAATGCACTGACTGAAATAGCTAAAATGAATGATATCTTCGACATGGTATTTATCGATGCCGATAAGGAAGAATATCAGGCTTATTACGAAGCTGTACTGCCTAAAGTGCGTCAGGGTGGATATCTGTTGGTCGACAACACCTTGTGGGATGGCAAAGTGCTTAAACCTGTCGATCCTAAAGACAGGGAAACCATCGCTATTATGAAGTTCAATGAATTTATTGCAAAAGATACCCGGATAGAAAAGGTATTGTTGCCTATACGTGACGGACTGACGCTTATCAGGAAGATTTAATGTTCCGTGTTCCGTGTTCCGTGTTTCGCGTTTTGTTGACTGGCTGAAGCTTCAACTAAAAGTTGTTCTTCATGATTTAATTATGAATTATGAATTACAAATTATGAATTGTGAATAGTAAATAGTAAATAGTAAAATAGTAAATAGGAAAGATGTTTATCTACGAATTGGAATTTAAAGTACGTGATTACGAGTGTGACCTGCAGGGTATTGTGAATAACTCGGTCTATCAGAATTACCTGGAGCATACCCGGCATGAATTTTTATTGGATAATGATGTCAGTTTTGATCTGTTGCACCAACAGGGAGTAGATGCTGTGGTTGCACGAATTGAAATGGCTTATAAGACACCTCTTAAATCGGGTGATGAATTTATCTCCAAACTCTATGTTACCAAGGAGGGAATAAAATATGTATTCCATCAAACCATATTCCGTAAGAGTGATAACAAGGTATGCCTGAAGGCAAAAGTAGATACGGTGGTGGTCATAAACGGCAAGCTGGCAGCTTCTCATCCTCAATTGGAGAAACTGATTACCAGGCTAAGCGAGCTGCCAACGGTTAATAATTAGGAGTCGGATTATTTGTTCCAGTACATAAAATGCCTGATTGTTACAACAATTTCCACCGCTTGCGTGTTATCAACCTGAGAATTGAAAATTAAACAGATTATATATAGAGTGAACTTTTAAGTCAATACAGGTTCGCTGATAATTAGAACGTGATGAATGAATTTTTAGAAACTGAAGAAAATATTGTACGAATGCTTAAAACAGTATTCGACCCGGAGATCCCTGTAAATATTTACGATTTGGGACTTATCTATAAGATCGACCTGGCTGATGATGGACATCTGACTATCGATATGACACTTACTGCTCCCAGTTGTCCTGCTGTTGACTTTATTGTGGAAGATGTGCGTATGAAGACCGAAGGCCTGATGGGTATTACCAGCGTTGACGTAAACATTGTTTACGAACCTGCCTGGGACAAGAGCATGATGAGTGAAGAAGCTCAGCTGGAGCTGGGATTTCTCTAGTAGGTAGTAAGTAGTAAGTAGTGAGTAGTAAGAAGTGGGTAGTAAGAAGCTGATAGTATGTAGTAAAAAATTAAGCTACTGATTACCTGCTTATTTGATGATTAATTATTACGAACACTAGACTCCGAACTTCTAACTATCTCCTTCTACTTACTCTTTACTACCTACTACTTACTACCTACTATTAACTACCTACTAAGAATATGATCTATTTTATCTCCGATGCCCATTTGGGTTCACGTTTAGTAAAAAACCCTCGTGAGCACGAGAAGAAGATAGTCGATTGGCTTGATCGTGTGAAGCAGGATGCTACGGCTATTTACCTATTGGGTGATATGTTTGATTTCTGGTTCGAATACAAGACTGTTGTGCCAAAAGGCTATGTCAGGTTTTTAGGCAAGTTGGCTGAGCTGATTGATGCAGGCATAGAGATTCATTTTTTTATCGGAAACCATGATATCTGGACATTCGGGTACCTGGAAAAGGAAGTAGGAATGATCGTTCACAAAGAACCATATACAGTGCAACTTGGAAGTAAACGTTTCTATATGGCGCATGGTGACGGCTTGCAACCTGAGGATCATGGATTCAAGTTTATACGCAAATTATTTCATAGTAATTTCGCCCAGAAGTTATTCCGCTTAATACCAGCTCAGTTAGGTCAGGAGTTTGGGTATAACTGGTCGAAGAAGAACCGTGAGAAAATAATGCATGATGATAATAAATTCAAGGGGGAAGAGAAAGAGGGTCTTGTAATTTATGCCAAAAAGTATGTAGAAACGCATGATGTCGATTTCATGGTATTTGGTCACCGGCATGTGGCACTTGACTTACAGCTCAAGAACAATAAACGGTTGGTGATATTAGGCGATTTTGTCGGTATCTTCTCGTACGGTAAGTTTGATGGGGAGAATTTCCAGCTAGAGTATTTAGATTAATGTTGATAATAAAATTTTCCACTGATTTCACTGATTCCACTGATTAATGCAGAAATGCAAAAAAAAAAGCCTTATTACTTCCCAAAACAGGTCGGTTATAAGGCTGTTTTTATTATTTAAACTTATTTCCAATTGTATTGTATTATTTGTGTAATTAGTGGAGAATCAGATTCTGTTAATCGTTAGTAAGTTGTATCATTTTAGTTAATCTGTGGAAATCAGATTAATGCTAATAATCTAATTTTCCACAAATAATAAAATTTTCCACTGATTTAACTGATTCCACTGATTAATGCAGAAATGCAATAACTAAATAGCCTTATAACTTCCCAGAACAGGTCGGTTATAAGGCTGTTTTTATTATTTAAACTTATTTCCAATTGTATTGTATTATCTGTGTAATTAGTGTAATTAGTGGAGAATCAGATTCTGTTAATCGTTAGTAAGTTGTATTATTTTAGTTAATCTGTGGAAATCAGATTAATGCTAATAATCTAATTTTCCACAAATAATAAAATTTTCCACTGATTTCACTGATTCCACTGATTAATGCAGAAATGCAAAAAAAAAAGCCTTATAACTTCCCAGAGCAGGTTTGTAATAAGGCTGTTTTTATTATTTAAACTTATTTCCAATTGTATTGTATTATCTGTGTAATTAGTGTAATTAGTGGAAAATTAGATAATTTTAATCAATGGAAATCAGGATCCTTTGGCTTTATACGCCAGTGCAAACATCTTCATTTGTTTTACCATAGCCAGCAACCCGTTGGAGCGGGTAGGGGAGAGGTGTTCCCGTAATCCGATTTTATCGATAAAATAAAGCTCGGTATTGATGATTTCGTCAGGCGTATGTCCCGACATGACCTGTATGAGCAATGATACCAACCCTTTTACCAATACGGCATCGCTTTCGCCCTTGTAGGTGATAATCCCGTCGTTCATTTCTGCATCCAACCATACACGACTCTGGCACCCTTCGATGATGTTCTGGGGGTTTTTCTGCTTCTCGTCCAGCGGCTCCAGCGAGTTTCCCAAATCAATGAGTAATGAGTATTTATCCATCCAGTCGTCAAACTGGCTGAAATCTTCTATAATATTGTCCTGTAACTGGTTGATTGTCATTTTGAATAAGTTTGAAAAGTTTAAAGAGTTTGAATGTTTGAAGAGTTTGAAGAGTCCCGATAAATCGGGATCTACACTGCGTTTCGATTTGAAGGGTTTGAAAGTTTGAAGGGCTTGAAAGTTTGAAGAGTTTTTACTACGAAGATAGTTTCTGTTCAGCACTTCTTTACTCATTTCTCATTCCTTATTCCTTATTCCTCATTCCTAAGAGAGCATTCCCACCACCCGTTTCAGCGCGTTTATAAACACGTCTATTTCTTCGGTGGTATTGTAGAAAGCAAACGAAGCCCTGACTGTTCCGGGTATGCCGAATGAATCGATCAGCGGTTGTGCGCAATGGTGTCCTGTGCGTACGGCTATTCCCAGTTTGTCGAGCAGCATGCCGATGTCGTACGGGTGTATATTCCCTACAAGGAATGATATGACCGAGCTCTTCTCGGCTGCCGTTCCGTAAATACGCATACCTTCTATCTCCAACAGTTTAGTGGTTGCATAATTCGTTAAGTCGTTTTCGTGGGCTGCAATTTTATCCAGGCCTATCATATCCACATACCTGATTGCTTCTGCCAGTGCTGTGGAGCCTATATAGTCCGGTGTTCCTGCTTCAAATTTAAAGGGGATAACGTTGTAGGTTGTTTTTTCAAAGGTCACGGTGGATATCATTTCACCACCACCCTGGTACGGAGGAATAGCGTTCAGCCATTTTTCTTTGCCGTACAGCACCCCGATTCCGGTTGGTCCGTATATCTTGTGTGCCGAGAATACATAGAAGTCGGCATCCAGGTCCACCACATTCACTGCAATGTGGGGTACAGCCTGTGCACCATCAACCAGTACAGGAATTTCTTTTTCATGTGCCAGCCTGATAATTTCTTTCACCGGGTTAATAGTCCCCAGCACATTCGACACATGCGCGATGGATACCAGCCGGGTCTTTTCGTTTAGCAGGTTTTTGAAAGCTTCCATGTCCAGCTCACCCCGTTCGTTGATCGGGACTACCTGCAATTTCATGCCTTTTCGTTCGCACAGCATTTGCCAGGGCACTATGTTGGAGTGATGCTCCATCATACTGATAACAATCTCATCCCCTGCCTTGCAAAAAGCATCACCAAATGAAGTTGCCACCAGGTTGATGGCCTCGGTAGTGCCCCGTGTAAAGATAATTTCCTCACGTTTGGCCGCATGCAGGAAACCGGCAACAGTAGTTCGTGCCTCTTCGTGTGCTTCCGTGGCTTTTTGGCTCAGGTAATGCACCCCGCGGTGGATATTGGCATTGATGTGGTAGTATCCCTGTTCGATTTTCTCCACCACGCAGCGTGGTTTTTGAGTTGTGGCGGCATTATCGAAATAAATCAGGTCCTTGTTATATATTTTCTCTTCCAGAATCGGGAAATCGGCCCGTATATGCAGTAGTTCTTGCTTAGTCATTTCAATGAAACTCTTTAAAAGTCATTTTGTTCTGCAAAAGTACGTTTTTTTTAAAATGTAAACAAATAATCCGATTTACTATTTTACCATTTACTATTTACTATTTGCTGTAATATGCTTTGTTGCACTTAAACTTGCGCCGGAACACGGAACATGGAACATGGAACACGGAACACGGAACACGGAACACAAAACACGGAACACAAAACACGGAACATGGAACACGGAACACAAAACTATATCACCTCTCCGTCACTCAGTCTAGGTTGTCCCTTAGATATCCCATAGATATCCCATAGATATCCCACCTATATCCCATATCATATAATGGGGTGGGTTATCTATGGGTTATGGGTAGGACAAGGAAAGGTTATCGAAGAAAAAAGGAAAAAGACATGACGAGTACGTTGCACAGTAGTAGTTACACATTTGCTGGAACGGGATTAAGATGTGATACGGAATGTGGGAGTGCAACTTGTGTGAAAGAGCAGGTTCGGAGATGGCGGATTGGAATTGCAAATTCAGCACTTTTACCATTCATTTAAATAATAACACAAAATGTTTGGTGTGTTAAAAAGAGTTTGTACTTTTGGAGCGTGTATAATCAGTTCATGGAATTTAAATCCTAAGATTTTACAAGTTAGAATTTTTAAATTCCAACTGCATAAACCACCATTTATACATTTAAAAAAAGTTTTATATCAGACTGGACGGAGCAAAGCCAGTAGAATGTGATACATTAAATGACTATGATAATAGATTATATTAACTGGAATATTGATCCGGAGATTGTTCATTTGTTTGGGTTTTCACTCAGATATTATGGTGTGTTATTTGTTGGTGGACTGGTACTCTGCATTTATATTTTAAAATCGATATTTAAGAATGAAGACATCCCTCTTACAAATTTAGATAAACTAACCATATATGGTATGATTGGTATCTTTGCCGGTGCACGATTAGGTCACTGTATATTTTATGACCCTTCATATTATTTCAGTCACCCATTAGAAATGCTTTTGCCAATTCAACGATCGGCTGAAGGTGGATATACGTTTACCGGTTATAGCGGATTAGCAAGCCATGGAGGTGCAATTGGATTACTGATTGCATTGATTATCTATGCGAAAAAAACGAATGAATCGATTATCAAGACAATTGATCTGATCGCAGTAGTTGCACCATTGGGAGCATGCTTTATAAGGCTTGCAAACTTAATGAATTCTGAAATTATAGGTATCCCAACCAATGTTCCATGGGCATTTATTTTTGTGCGTGAAGATAACCTGCCGAGGCATCCTGCCCAACTCTATGAAGCAATTTCATATTTGCTTATATTTGGATTGATGTTTTATTTATATAAAACAAAACGAGAAAAATTACAACATGGATTCTTTTTTGGGTTATCAATTACATTGATTTTTGTAGCCAGATTCTTTATTGAATTCATAAAGGAAAAACAAGTCCCGTTTGAAGAACAAATGAATTATGATATGGGACAATTATTAAGTCTCCCTTTTATTGTTGCAGGAATCGGGTTTATTATTTATGGACGAATGAAATCGAATAAAAAGAATAGCCATATGCCTGACGCACATCCTGGACAACAAATGTAAATCATAGTAAGAAAATGATTCCGAAACGAGTATTGAATACATTGATAGTGTGTTTTTGGATAAACATATTATTTCTTACGACTATGTTTGTCTATTCTGTTACGACATTATTCCTGGCTGGCAATGGGATAGTTATTGAATCAAATCCAATAGTGACAGGATTGATTACATTATTTTATTTGCCGGTTTTATTTTTGTTTGTTTATGCTGTTTACTTTTTCTATAAATATGACAAATACAGTAAATCAGGTTTATATCTTTTCTTTTTTCATATTCTTTATGCGCACATTTATTTCTACAATGTTATGTGGAAAAGGAAAAGAGACTTGGTCAACAGCTTTGAAAACGAACAGGTTTTGGGAAATAAGATATTTATAGAAACGGAAGAACTTGAAGATTTTGAATCCGATACTGAAACTCCTATAAATCAAAAATGACATTTTCCAGATCATTAGTTACAAATAATACACGAACTTATGAACCGATTATTCTTGCTGTTATATTCCATGCTTTTCTGCGTACTGGTTTCTTGCAGTGGTGCAGGTAAATCAGCTGAAGCAGGCAAGGCCATTGACAGAACGGACAGTTGTAAGTTGGATGCAACGAATACATATGAAGTCTATATACCTGCAAGGAAGAGTGCTGTTGATAAATTGCCGTTGCTGGTTATTCTTGATGCACATGGGAGTGGCAGGTTTGCCCTTGATAAATTCAAACAGGGAGCCAAAAGGTATCCTGCTGTGCTTATAGCTTCCAATCTTATTAAAAACGGCTATGAAGGGTACGAAAAAGCGATACAGACTCTGATAGAGGATGTACATCAAAAATATCCGGTCAGTGAAACGGTATTCATAACCGGTTTTTCTGGAGGGGCACGAATGGCGCTGGACTATGGCATGAATCATCCCCTGAATGGGCTGATCATGTGCGGGGCATTGGCAGGTCCGGATCAGATACGTACACTACGTTGTCCGGTTATAGCCATTTCAGGGATGGACGATTTTAATTTTATGGAAACCGCTCAATATCTTTTTCAGGAACAGTCAACACCGTCTAACCTGAAGATTGAACTGACCAGTGCTTCTCACATCTGGCCGGACAGCGTTACGCTGGGCAATGCATTGGGTTTCCTTTGCCTGTCAGTTGACAATGCAAAACCTTCTCAGCAGGAGTCACCACTTAAAATATACTGTCAGCAACAGCAAGAAAGGATCAATTTATTGAAACAGCAGGGGGATTATCTGAAAGCAGTACTTGTTGCCCGTAATATGTCTTCAACTGTACCATTCAACAGCGACGCAGCTTTTGCTTCAACCTATAGGGATTTAAAGGCCAATAAGAATTACATAAATCAGATGAACCGGTTGGAAAAATGTCTTCAGACTGAGATCAGCATGCGCCAACCCTATTTAGAGGCATTTCATACCAAAGATACGTTGTGGTGGAAAAATGAAATCAAAACTACAGAAGATAAAATCAGAACGGAACAGGATGCATATACAACGGATATGTACCGAAGGATAAAAGGCTTTCTGGGTATTGCCAGCTACTCACTTTGTAAACAGGCTATCAATCAGCAAAATTCCGAAGCACTTACTAAAATTCTAACCATTTACCGCATGTTGGAACCGGAGAACCTGGATATGTTTTACTTTTCTGCTTTCCCATATTTCTGGACAGGGAATACTGAAATAACACTTTCTTTGCTTAAAAAGGCATTGAAAGCAGGTTTTTCTGACAGAAACCAACTGAATAAAGACTTTCCTGAATCCATTACCTCGAACCTGAAATAAGTAATAAAATGTATGAATTTTGATTCAGCAGATAAATCAGAAAAATAAATTTGGTTTGAAATATGCTGAACCTATAAATTGAGAAAAAGGTGATTCAGACAGTTTCTCTTTTTACCAACTTAAAGGGAAATAGTCTTTTTGAAACTGACCACTACGGTGTATCCCTTTTTTACACTATCTTTGTTAGTGTTTCAAAGCCGCATCAACAAAAAGCATTTTAAAACTATCCGAAAGATTAAGGTTATTGCAGCATCACACGAAAAATTCTTATTGCAATTTCCATTGTAAAACCAAGACATTACATGAAACTTAAAAAAAGAACCAAATGGTTATCAATTATCCTGATAACCGGAATCGTTTTACTGTCCTATGCTTCCCTGGAAACGAGATGGGTAAAAATTACCCATGTTAAAATTGAATCGCACGATATCCCTGCATCATTTGATGGGAAACGGATTGTATTTGTATCTGATATTCATCATGGCACAGCATTGTCAAGGGAACGTGTAACAAAACTGGTGCAACGTATCAATGACTTACAACCTGACATCATTATACTGGGTGGGGATTATAGTTCCCGGGAAAGTAAATACATCATACCTGTATTCGATGAATTAAGAAACCTGAAAAGCAGGTATGGAGTTTTTGGTGTTATGGGCAATCACGACTATTTTGTGAATGGAGACCTGACAAAAAGAATGATGGCACGAAACGGGATTAAGATCTGTGATAACAAGTCATATTGGGTAAAAATACAGAAAGACAGTATAAAGATTGGAGGGGTTGATGATCCGGAAGGTGGTATTCAGGTATTAGACAGTACAATTCACGATGTACATAGGAAAGATTTTTGTATTTTAATTTCACACCGACCAGAGTATGTGAAGCAAATGAACACTGATTTAGTCGACTTAACGCTTTCAGGCCATACTCATGGCGGGCAGGTGACATTCTTTGGATTATGGGCTCCCATTCTTCCTTCCGATAATGGATTATGGGCAAGTCTGACTTTCTCACCGGAAAATCAAAAATACTGTTACGGGCTCTTTCAACGCAATGCAATCCTGCAATCCTATATCACATCCGGAATTGGAACAAGATCTCCACATTTTCGCTTCTTTAGGCGTCCTGAAATAGCAGTCCTGGAATTAAAGAGAAAATAAACTTAAATAATTCATAATTCATAATTCATAATGAAAAGTTAATAATTGTCAGGACGCTGAAATGTAAGCTTTTATAAATTAGCGAATATATCATTAAATATCTGCGATTACTTATCTACTTCTACTTTACTAAATTAAAACAACACCAATATTTCAAACCACAGGAACATCCCTTTACCAGCTTATCGGGAAATAGTCTTTCAGGAACTGACCGCTCCAGTGTTTGCCGGTATTGATGCCATCAATGAACGGATCGCAAACACGGGCAGCACCATCCACAATATCCAGTGGTGGTTGAAAATCGTGCAACTCTTGCTTGTGTTTCGATAATTCAGCAGGATCTTCGTCTGTTACCCAGCCTGTATCGACTGCATTCATAAATATACCATCCTTAGCCAAGTCACTGGCAGAAGTATGTGTAAGCATATTAAGTGCTGCTTTAGCCATGTTGGTATGCGGATGCCTGTCAATCTTGTTGAATGTATGGAACTTGCCTTCCATGGCTGAAACATTCACCACATGTTTATTCCCTGTATAATCTTTTCGCATCAGGGCAATTAACCGGTTGCAAAGAACAAAGGGTGCTATGGAGTTAACCAGTTGCACTTCCATCATTTCTACCGGTTCTATTTGCCCCAGCTTTAACCGCCAGCTATTGGTCTTTCTCAAATCAACCTGCTGCAGGTCAACATCCAGTTTGCCCTCAGGGAAGAGTTCTATTGCTTCGTTGGAATTATCAAAACTATAAGGGATTTGTGACAATTGTGCCGACGATTTAATGCCAATACCAGGAGTACGCACATTCCATCTTACTGTCATGGGTTTATTAGTATCAGAACCCGACCCGTTGAATGATTCGATTTCAGCTATACACTGCTGGTGATGATGAAGTAATAATTGTACATCACTTGAATGTTCATGGAAAGGAAGCGACTCATTTCCCATTAAATGGGCATAATAGGTAGCTGGTCTTCTGACCGTTTGTGCAGCATTATTTATCAGGATATCCAGTCGTTCATACTTGTTTTCTACGTAACCGGCAAATAGTTCCACGCTGGGAATATGCCTCAGATCAAGTCCGTAAATATGCAACCGTTGACTCCATACAGAAAAATCCTTTTCTTTGGCAAACCGTATGGCTGAATCGGCAGGAAACCGGGTGGTAGCAATAACTGTCGCACCTGAGCGTAACATCATCAATGTGGCATGATAGCCGATTTTAAGCCTTGACCCGGTTATTAGTGCAACCTGCCCTGTCATGTCACATGTCTGAAAGCGTTTTGCGTAATTCAGGTCACCGCATTCGGTACACATAGAGTCATAGAAATGATGGATCTCGGTATATTTCTTTTTGCAGACATAACAGTTGCGTTCGGAAGTAAGAAAGTGTTTCTCGTGAATGGCAGATGATTCAGGTAAGGAAATTTGTGTGGGTGCTTCAAATACACTGGCTGTACGAGCACTCCGGATACTGGAAGCAGCACGTGTTTTACGATTAATTTCAGTGAGTTCTTGTCTTTTAGCCAGTTTTACTCCTTTGTTCCTCTTTTTTATTTCAGCCCTGTCAGGACGGGTTATTTGTCCTGCAATCATCATAAGCTTGATACGCTGCTCTTCCGGCAAATGAATAAGTTGATCACTGTTTTCAAGTAAATGTTCTAAAATTGAAATGCAATTATCTATATCACTTGTATTTAATACTCCTTTTTGTTCTTTACTACTCATTATTCATTTTCCTTTTTGACATATTTTGCAAAGGTAACTGTGTTTGCGTTGATTCGATGCATGTATCATGGTTAATTCTGTAGAATCTCATATACCTTTAACACGATGGTCAATGCCAGCTTGTATTCTGTACCTTTATTTGAACTGATTTCATAGATGAGGTTTCAGTATAAAAAAAATAGTTTTAAATAATTAAAATTCAACTAACATTTTTACAAATTAATTGTTCGTGTCGTAATTCCATTGAAGTCTACATGAAATTTGTTTAATGTATGGTAACTACTGCGAAAAGCTGAAAAGCGTGAAGTGAGTCTCATTTAATAATGAAAAGCAGAAGGGGATATGAATTAAACGACATAGAATAATTTATAAAATGATACGCCATGAGAAAATTAAAACTTCAGGTACAATTGACAGTCGATGGATATATTGCGGGACCAAATGGTGAGATGGACTGGATGATATTCGATTGGGATGAAGAACTTAAATACTATGTTAAGCAATTGTCAGAACCAGTGGACTGCATAGTTCTTGGACGGAAACTGGCGCAGGGGTTTATCCCTTACTGGGCTTCGAAACCGGAAGCAGAAGAAGTTGCGGGGGTTGACAAAATGAATAATACGCCTAAGGTTGTTTTTACCAGGACGCTTGATAAGTCGGAGTGGGACAATACCGTCCTGGCAAAAGGCGACCTGGTGGATGAAATCAGGAAACTAAAAAAACAGACCGGGAAAGATATCATTGTGTATGGTGGAGCTACATTTGTGTCGGCTCTGTTTAAAGAGGGACTTATAGACGAGTATCAATTGTTTATCAACCCGGTAGTAATTGGAACTGGAATGACCATTTTCAAGGGGATTGAAAGTATAAAGAATCTCTCACTCTTAAAATCTACCGCCTTTGAATGCGGGATTGTAGTTCTTCATTATGTTCAGGGTCACAAATAATAGTCAGCGCAATACTATAAATGATAACAGGGATGCTGGTTAGACAAAGCAATCGGTAGACGTTGCCGTTTACATAATATTGTTGTAATTTAGCGCAATATTTTAGCTATAAGATTATGAAAAAACAACTTGCACTCCTTTCAATTTTAGTAAATAGTATTCTGTTTTGTTTCGGACAAAATCAAACAGTTGTACCACCATCCATAGATCTGAAAATGTATGATATCATTCATCAGATTTCATCAGACCGTATACGGAGAGACGTCGTTACACTGGCGAACTTCGGTACCAGGAATACATTTTCAGATACCATATCCAACACCAGGGGAATTGGTGCAGCAACCAGATGGATTAAAAACAGATTCGACAGCATATCCGCACAATGCAATGGTGGCCTGGAAGTTTTTTACCAGAATAATCTGATAAAAAAAGGATTAAATAAACGCATTCCACGTGATGTGTGGGTGAAAAATGTAATAGCTGTCCAACGTGGCAAGTTACATCCTGATAATTATATCATTGTATCGGGTGATATTGATTCGCGTGCATCGGACGTAAATAATGCAGAAATAGATGCCCCTGGAGCTAATGATAATGCTTCAGGACTTGCTGGTGTTCTGGAAGCTGCTCGCGTTTTATCCAAATATCAATTTAACAACAGCATAATCTATGCAACATTATCGGCCGAAGAACAGGGACTGTTTGGGGGCGAAGGGCTAGCTACATTTGTAAAGGAAAAAGGATGGCATGTACTTGGAATTCTTAATAACGATATGATCGGGAACATTGAAGGGATTGATGGAACCATTGATAATCGTAGTTTCAGGATTTTCTCAGAACCTGTAGCCCCAACCGATACTGAAGCGGAACGAAACCTTAGGAGATATATGGGAGGTGAAGTTGATGGAATATCTAGGCAACTTGCCAGATACGTATCCAAAATAACACAAACTTATATGCCCGAAATGAAACCAGTTATGATTTACCGTTTGGATCGCTTTGGGCGCGGTGGTCATCAGAAACCTTTTAATAATGCAGGTTACCCGGGTGTACGGATTATGGAGGCAAATGAAAACTATAACCGGCAACATCAGGATATTCGGGTTGAAAACGGAATAAAATACGGGGATGTAATTGCCGGAGTAAACTTTGAGTATGCATCTAAAATTACGACTGTAAATGCAATTACCCTGGCAGGGTTGGCTCTTGCACCACTTCCGCCTGTACATCTAAAAATCGGAGGAGCTGTTTCTCCTTCCACAACTCTTGCGTGGGAAAGCAAAGAAGATATGAATTGTATCGGCTATAAAATATATTGGCGGGATACGACTTCTCCACAATGGCAGTACTCACGGTTTGTGGGTAAAGTAAATACTTATTTCCTTGAAAATACAATCATTGACAATTATTTCTTTGGTGTTGCAGCTGTAGGAAAAGATGGCAATGAAAGTACAGTCGTTTTTCCAACTGAAATGATTAAATAAGATTATACAACAGCCTGAATTTAGGTGCTATTCATTTAACTCCTTTTCAATGGTTTTTTTAAGCAGTTATTTCTTTTTTGGCCGTTGGGAATACAATAGTGTTGATGGTAGGATTGATTCTTTTTGTGATTTGTAGTATGGGATATTTTTTTAAAAATACACCAGGTTTCATTCTAAAAGGGTACTTCTGATTAATAAGCCGAATGAAAATCTGTCAGTATGATTAAAGTGTTTATTCTAGCGGATACCCACATATGGTCTGTGAAAATTCAAACGTCTTACGGAAATTCACAAATCAACAATTTTTAACCGCTATAAGCATCGCAATTGTGAAAAAAGGTAGTACTTTTGTATGATTTTTCCCGAAAACTGCTTTCTGCAACCAAGCGTACCCATATGAATAAAACATTTCTTGCCAAATTTGCACCGCACATTGCTGCTTTCCTGTTATTTGTCGTTATTTCGTTTGTGTATTTCTCTCCGGTACTGGAAGGAAAACAACTGATTGGTCATGATACCGAGAGTTGGATGAGTATGGCAAAAGAAACCATAGATTACAATGCCACACATAACGATGTTGCATTGTGGACCAACTCCATGTTTGGTGGTATGCCCACATTTCAGATCGCAATGTCACAGCCTTATAATCTGATCAAGTATGTGGATGATGTCATTCATGTTTTCCCGAATACAGTATTTTTCCTGATGCTCTACCTGGTAGGGTTTTATATCCTGTTGCTTGCTTTTCGTGTAAACCCATGGCTGGCAATAATAGGAGCAATTGCATTCTCATTTGCCTCTTACAACTTTATTATCATACTGGCCGGGCATAATTCAAAAGCCATTACCATTGCCTACATGGCTCCGCTTATCGGGAGCGTATTTATGGCGTTCAGACGTAAGCGATTACTGGGAAGCCTGCTCACTGCCTTTTTCCTGAGTCTGGCAATACGTGCCAACCATGTGCAAATCCTTTATTACACTGTTATCATATTGTTTTTCCTGGCTGTTGTTGAATTTATTTACAGCATCAAGAATAAAGAAATTGCTGCCTTTCTGAAGACAAGTGGTTTGCTGATTGTTGCGGCATTGGTGGCAGTAGGTATGAATGCTACATCCCTGATGACGACGTACGATTACAGCAAGGCTACCATGCGTGGGGAATCAAACGGACTGACCGTAGATACCCAGAATTCACAACACGGCTTGAATAAGGACTATATCACGCAATGGAGCTATGGTATCGATGAAACCATGACCCTGTTGATCCCTAACTTTAAAGGGGGAGGTAGTGGTGGAACGCTTTCTACTGACAGTGAAACAGGCAAAAAACTTACCAGCCTTGGTGCCCCAGATGTGGAAAAGATATTGAAAGATAACCAATTCCCACTTTATTGGGGATCACAGCCATTTACTTCGGGTCCGGTATATATCGGAGCTATTATTTGCTTCCTTTTTGTACTGGGATTGTTTCTGGTGGATAAACGCACCAAATGGTGGCTGCTCCCAATGATTGTACTGACCGTTATGCTGTCATGGGGAAAGAATTTTATGTGGTTGACCGATATCTTTATTGACTATATGCCAATGTATAATAAGTTCCGTACCGTCTCCATGACGTTGGTGGCAACAGGATTCGGCATGACATTAATGGCTATTCTGGCGTTAAAGGAAGTCTTTAATGAAAAAATAAATAAACAAAAGCTGATTCGTCCTGTACTGATCAGTGCTGCCATAGTCGGCGGAATTGCCTTGATTTTTGCCCTGATACCATCACTTTCAGGAGACTTTATATCACCATCAGATGCTCAGTATACAGGTAATAATGCATTTTTGAAAGAAACTCTTCCATTGGACAGAGCTGCATTGTTGCGGGCAGATGCTTTCAGGTCATTAATGTTTGTCCTTCTGTCAGCCGGGGTGATTTGGTTATATGCAAAGGATTATTTGAAAATAAAAGTTGCTTATGTGCTGTTAGGAATCTTGATGTTGTTTGATTTAGTACCTGTTGCAAAACGCTATTTGAATGATAACAGCTTTCAACGTCCACGCCGTTTCGAAACACTGATTACTCCCTCTAAAGCAGATAATTTCATTCTGCAGGATAAATCACAATTCAGGGTGCTTGATGGCACGGTGAATATCTTCAACGATGCATCACCATCATATTTCCATAAGAATATCGGGGGGTATCATGCTGCTAAGCTACGCCGTTATCAGGAAATGATAAACATGCATATTGAAAAAGAAATTGGTAAAATGTTTGCTACCTTTGGACGGGCAACTTCACCGGCAATTATTAATAATACCATGGACTCTTTGGGTGTACTGAACATGTTAAACATGAAGTACCTGATCTATAATAAGGAGGCAGCACCCATTATTAACCCCCATGCCAATGGCAATGCATGGTTTGTAAACAACATCCGCATAGCTGATAATGCTAACGACGAAATGCGCCTGGTAGGAGAAATCAATACAAAAAAGGAAATGGTTGTTGATAAATCATTTGCTTCTGAATTGCCTTCGAAACTGGAAACTGATACTACAGCAAAGATTGCATTGGTGAAATACTCGCCGAATGAACTGGTATATCACTTTAGCTCAAAGACCCCTCAGGTAGCTGTTTTCTCTGAAATTTATTATAATAAAGGGTGGAATGCATATATTAACGGTACTAAGGTGCCTTATGTCCGTGCTAATTATTTATTGCGTGCTATGCCACTTAAAGCAGGAAATTATGAGATAGAATACAAGTTTGAACCTACATCATACAGTTTGGGTAATAGCATTGCTTTGTTTTCTTCCTTGTTGTTGATATTGAGTATTGCCGGGTACATATTCTTAAAATGGAAGAGTACACGAAAAATTAAATTGAACGCTTAAAATTGAAAAAGAAAATTTCTATATAATGTCAAAAGAAAAATCAAAAGTAAGTAAACCAATTTTTTTGAAGTTCCATTTAACTTCGACCATTAGTATGTCGATGGTTTTGTTTCTGGTGGGATTAGTATTGTTGCTCCTGTTTGTAGCTCACGATATGAGTACGTATGTAAAAGAGAATATCAATTTGTCGATCATCCTGGACGATGTTTCAAGTAGAACTGATGCTTCACGTATAGAAGCTTATTTGAAGTCGTCGCCTTATGCCAAAACGGTGGAATATATTTCTAAAGAGGATGCATTAAAAGACCATATTGCCAATTTAGGTGATAATCCAAAGGATTTTCTTGGATATAATCCGCTAAAAGCTTCTATCGAAGTAAAGTTACATGCCCTATATGCAAATAATGAAAGTGTAGAGATTATACAATCAAAATTAAAAGCTTTCGAGCATATAAACCGGGTAGTTTATCAGAAAGACATGGTGAGTCTGGTGAATGACAATGTCCGAAAAGTTAGTTTAATCCTGTTGGCTTTGGCAGTCATATTGCTTTTCGTTTCGATTGCACTTATCAATATAACCATCAGGTTATCGCTGTATTCCGATCGATTCCTGATCAATACTATGAAGCTTGTTGGAGCAACCCCCTGGTTTATTCGTCGTCCTTATATTGGCAGCAGCATGATGAACGGGTTAGTTGCGTCCATTATATCCATTGTTTTGCTTTCGGGAGTGGTTTATTTTGTTCACTATGAATTTGAAATGCCCGGATCAATTATTCAACCTTTAACCGCTATTATTGTTAGTGGATTGGTGATTATTTTAGGCGTAACGCTTACGGCCGTATCCTCTTTTTTCTCTGTTGGCCGGTATCTGAGGATGAATATCAATGATATGTATTTTATTTAAAAGAATAAATGTTTTTCAGATTGCCTCTTTCAATATAGTAATAACATACTCAATAATTTATAAAAATGGAAAATAACAAACAATTCACTTTAGGGAAAATCAATATTATATTGATTGCTGTAGGCTTTGCTATTATCGTTTTAGGTTTTATTCTAATGACAGGATCCACTACCATTAAGGAGTTTAATCCTGACATTTATAGTTTCCGCCGTATAACAATAGGTCCAATGATCTCTTTATTCGGATTTATTTCTATTATCTTTGCTATCTTATATAAACCCAAAAGTAAGTAAAGATGACTATTTTTCAAACGATTATTCTGGGTGTTGTTGAAGGAATAACTGAATTTTTACCTGTATCTTCTACCGGGCATATGATTATTGCTCAGAAAATATTAGCTATAGAGAGCACTGAATTTGTAAAAGCATTTACGGTTAATATTCAGTTTGGAGCCATACTTTCAGTGGTAGTGCTTTACTGGAAGCGCTTTTTCCAAACTCTCGATTTCTACTGGAAACTGATAATTGCAGTTATACCAGCCTTGGTATTGGGATTCCTGTTTAGCGAAAAAATAGATTTGTTGCTTGAAAATGTAACTGTTGTAGCTGTTATGCTGGTTTTGGGCGGTGTGTTGATGTTGTTTGTGGATAAATGGTTCAATAAAACGAATGAGGACCAGACAATGGATTGGAAACGTTCGCTTAAAATTGGTTTTTTTCAGTGTATCGCTATGATTCCGGGTGTATCACGTTCCATGGCAACCATAGTGGGTGGTATGAGCACAAAACTGACCCGCAAAAATGCAGCAGAGTTTTCATTCTTCCTGGCAGTTCCAACTATGGCAGCTGCTTCGGGCTATAAATTGCTGAAGCTGTTTATGGATCCGGCTGGAAAATCTATGATGTCTGAAAATCTGGTGACATTGTTGATTGGTAATCTGATAGCATTTGTAGTTGCTATGCTTGCTATAAAATTCTTTATCGCATTTCTTACCAAATATGGTTTTAAAGCCTTTGGGTATTATAGAATTGTTGTCGGGGTGGCTATATTGATCCTTCTGTTTTTGGGTGTTGATTTAAGCATTCTGTAATAAACCTAACCACTCCCGTACTCTTAAAGGAAAAAAGGGCGAATAAATTATAAGATGGATTTTGTAAAGGGAGAAGTATTGTATGTAGCGAAACCATTAAACTGGACTTCGTTTAGTCTTGTGAATAGATTACGCGGAAAGCTACAGAGAACGCTGAATATTAAAAAGCTTAAAGTGGGTCATGCCGGAACGCTCGATCCTTTGGCTACAGGAGTTATGATACTTTGTACCGGAAAATCAACAAAACTGATTGAGACTTTTCAATATCAGACAAAAGAGTATATCGCTACACTGAAGTTAGGTGCAACAACCCCATCATTCGATTTGGAATTACCAGTTGATGGAACATATCCTACAGAACATATAACACGGGAAATGGTGGATCATGTGATTATGCAGTTTCTTGGTGAAATCCAACAGGTGCCACCCGTTTATTCTGCTGTAAAAGTAGATGGTAAACGTGCGTACGATTATGCACGTAATGGTGAGGATGTTGAACTAAAATCTAAGTTGTTGGTTATAGATGACATTGAGGTATTGAATTTTACACTCCCTGTACTGAAAATTCGTGTTGTTTGCAGCAAAGGAACTTATATTCGTGCGTTGGCAAGAGACATTGGATTGGCATTAGGGAGTGGTGCGCATTTAATTGCCCTGGAAAGGACAAGGATTGGAGAAGTCCTGTTAAAAGATTGTTGGCAGATTGAAGATCTGGTTCTGCATGTTGAAGCTGATATTCTGCACAATCAACAATTGACTCTGGAAGCTAAAGGCTAATAATCTTTGGTTCCCGATACTAAATTATAAAAAGAAACAATTAAACAATAAAATATGAAGTTATCTAAGTTTAAATTCAAGTTACCGGATGAGCTTATTGCCCAATATCCTTCTAAACATCGCGACGAATCTCGTTTAATGGTTGTGCATCGCAAAACAGGTGAAATCGAACATAAAACTTTTAAAGATGTACTTGAATATTTCAACGAAAGCGATTTGTTTGTTTTTAACGACACAAAGGTTTTTCCGGCTCGTTTGTTTGGAAATAAAGAAAAAACAGGTGCACAGATTGAAGTTTTTCTGTTGCGTGAATTAAATCATGAAATGCGCCTTTGGGACGTATTGGTAGAACCTGCACGTAAAATACGTATTGGAAATAAATTATACTTTGGAGAAGATGATTCTATCGTTGCTGAAGTGATTGATAATACTACATCACGTGGTCGTACTCTGCGTTTCCTTTTTGATGGTACACACGAAGAATTCAAAAAAGGATTATATGCCCTGGGCGAAACTCCGCTACCACGCAATATAACACGTGAAGTAGAGCCGGAAGATGCTGAACGCTTCCAGACTATATTTGCAAAGAGCGAAGGCGCTGTATCAGCACCTGCTGCCGGAATGCACTTTAGTCGTGAGCTGATGAAACGTATGGAGATAAAAGGAATTGAAAAAACATTTATTACCTCACATATGAGCCTGGGTAATTTCCGAGAAATAGATGTGGAAGATCTTACCAAGCATAAAATGGACTCTGAACAAATGGTGGTAACTCCTGAAACTGCTGCTAAGGTTAATCAGGCACATGATGAGAACAGGAATATCTGTGCGGTAGGGGTAACGGTTATGCGTGCATTGGAAACGGTTGTAGGTACTGAAGGTAAAATCAAGGCTTATGAAGGTTGGACGAATAAATTTATTTTCCCACCGTATGAATTTACGGTGGCAAATTCATTGATTACCAATTTCCATTTGCCTTATTCTACATTGATTATGCTTACTGCAGCCTTTGGTGATTATGATTTAATCATGAAAGCCTATGAACTTGCGATAAAAGAAGGTTATAAATTTGGAGTATATGGTGATGCCATGTTGATCCTCTAAAAAGAATCCGATATAACACAAAACCGGCTGAACTTCTTTCATGAAGTTCAGCCGGTTTTGTGTTATAAACTTAATAGTCCTATTCGTTATTGTTAATTTCGTCGGGTAACTGGATACCTTCCGGTGAATCGGATTCATCGAGAACAGCCGAGTCATTAGCCGTTGAGTCCACTCTTATGTGGGTGACACACGAATAATTGCGTGAAATATCTTCTTTTGGTTTTGTAGGAAACTTTCCACGGTATTGTTTCAGGCTTTCATCTTTCAACACTTTCTCCATAAACATACCAAAAATAGGTAATGCTGTGCGACTCCCTTGTCCTAATTCTCCAGTACGGAAATGAACACTCCGTTGTTCGCCACCAACCCATGCACCACCTATTAGTTTAGGAGTAACTCCGATAAACCAGGCATCTGAGTGATTGGATGAGGTACCTGTTTTCCCGCCAAAATCTGTGTTGTAATGGAACAAGTCCCAACTCCAGAGTGCCTTTGAGGTTCCACCAGGTTCTGTCATACCACCCCTGAGCAATACGGTCATTAACCAGGCATCTTCGTAAGGTATTACACGTTTTTGCACGGTTTTTTTCTCATAAACAACTGTCCCATCCTTATCCTCAATACGTGTTACCATAATAGGTTCATGATAATTGCCTTCATTTACTACCGTGCCATACGAGTTTACAAGCTCCAGCAACGATACATCCGATGATCCTAAACAAGTGGAAGGTTTGTCTTCCAGTGGAGTCTGAATGCCTAAGAGGTGGGCGCATTTAATAATTTCGGGTATCCCTACTATTTGTGCCACCTGCACGGCAATGGTGTTGATAGATTGTGCAAATGCATTCTTTAATGAAACAGGGTAACCCAGGCAATATCCGTTTGCATTCCGTGGACTCCAGGCTTTATCATTTCCGCCTTCTTTATATTTCCATGTTACAGGCTTGTCGGTCATCATATCACAAGGTGACATGCCGTGCAACATAGCAGCAGTATAATCAAAAAGTTTAAAGGTAGAACCTGGCTGACGCTTTGATTGAGCTACCTTATCGTATTGCCAGAACTTAAAGTCAATATCACCCACCCAGGCTTTTACATTCCCGCTTTCAGGTTCCATAGCCACAAAGCTGCTATGCAGAAAACGGTTCATGTACCGGATGGAATCCATTATGCTCAAATTCAGTTCTTTTTCTCCCAGTTCATAGTCAAACACCTTGGTCTTATGCGGTTTATTCAAAAAATAAGTAATAGAGTCAGGCTGATTTTTGTATTTTAGGGATAACGAAGCATAGGCCTTCGTTTTATGTGCAATGTCTTCTACAAAATTGACGATATCCTTGTGGTTTTCATCTTGCCATGGATTCTGACCACGCCAGTGATCATCAAATTTCCTTTGTAAACTGCGCATTTGTTTATGAAGTGCTTCTTCAGCATATTTCTGCATGCGTGAGTCGATGGTTACATAAATTTTTAAGCCATCTGAATATATATCATACCCGTTTTCATCTTCCCAGGCTTGAAGGTATTTTTCAAGGTATGCACGGAAATGCAGTGCGTCGCCATCATAGTTTTGCTCAACACTGAAGTTTAGCCTAATCGGGATCAATTGTAATGAATCACATTCACGTTGGCTTATGACTTTCTGTTTGACCAGATTCTCCAGTACCACATTCCTGCGTTCCATAGATCTTACAGGATGGGCTATCGGACTATAGGAGGTTGTGGCTTTCAGGAGGCCTACCAGTGTGGCCGATTGTTCGTAATTTAGTTTTGCCGGTGTTGTATTGAAAAATGTTTTAGCAGCTGTATGAATCCCAAAGGCATTGCTTCCGAAATCCACTGTGTTGAAATACATAGTAAGAATATCTTTTTTGCTGTAAAACATTTCAATTTTAACAGCAGTAGTCCATTCTTTTGTCTTACTGATGATCAGTTTCACTCCCGGGATATATCCGAATAATCCGGTAGAGTATTGATTACGTGTTTTGTACATGTTCTTTACCAACTGTTGGGTAATAGTACTTGCACCACGACTCCTGCCTTTCATCATGTCTTTTATGGCCGCGAATACTCCTTCAAAGTCAATTCCAAAATGGTTGTAAAAACGTACGTCTTCCGTTGAAATCAGTGTCTTTATTAGCACTGGTGAAATCTCACTATACATAACGGGAGTTCTGTTCTCACGGAAGTATTTACCTAACACTTTTCCATCGGAAGTATAAATTATGGAAGCTGAGCTTTGGTTTGGGTTGCTTATGCTGCTAAGTCCCGGTGATTTGCCGAATAGCCACAGGAAATTAATATCAACAATAAAGAGATAGAGAAGGAATAGAACGATAAAAGTAACTATGGAGTTTGCTAATTTCCGGTACCAGGGTAGCTGACGGTAGCGTACAAACCGTGCTTTTCGCCAGGTGATGAATTTTTTAAACCAAACTTTCATTTTCTCCCAGACAACCGGAAGTTGTTTTACCTGTAACTTTTTCATTATACGCGTTATAAATCTCCAAATGATAAGAAGTTGAATCGCTATTTTATTCCACATAGTATAATCCTGAATTTTTTACAAAGTTACTCTAAAAAGATGGAATTTTACATCTCAGTTGACCTAGGTTAAGAATCTTTTTTGATTTTCGGGTGTTGGTATAAAACAGGTAGTCCGTTTACCAAAAAAACGATATCGTTTTTTTGCAATAAATCGATAAAAACCATTGCGTAAAGTACCGGGAATTAATTTTAGTACGGAAGCGAATGTCCATATGCCTCCTAAATCTTTCAAAATTTCCAATGCCGCATCTGACTCCCTAAAACAGTTATTTCCCTTTATATAGATTACTGTTTCCATATTCCTGATATCAAGACCTGCATTAAGTAACAGTTTCTGACCACTGTTTGATTGTATGGGTGCAAATCTGAATTTCATGTTCGTATCTTTCTTGATAAGAAACTGTACCCATCCCGAACATAAATTACAAATACCATCAAAAAGAATTACAGGATTTTGATTTTTCATCGTTGCATTATATATTTAAACGAATTAACCATCCATAATGTTGTACTGATACAAAAAAAGTCCCGTTTACAATGTAAACAGGACTTTCTTTAATCAATGCTTCTGCATTTGAAGTTTAGTTGTTATAATCCAAATTCAGCTTTAATGTCAGCTACTTTATCTGTCTTTTCCCAGGTGAAGAGTTCAACTGTTTGTGTAAACTCTTTTCCGTTCCCATCTTTAAAGCTTTTTGTTTTCAACTCAGGTGTGCGTCCCATGTGTCCGTAAGAAGCAGTTTCTTTGTATATCGGATTCCGTAGTTTCAACCGTTCTTCAATGGCTTTTGGACGCATGTCGAACAGTTTTTCAATCTTAGTGGCTATTTCACCATCACTGAGTTTTGTTTGTGCTGTTCCGTATGTATTTACATACAAGTTCATTGGTTTAGCAACACCTATTGCATAAGCCACTTGTACCAGTACTTCCTTTGCAAGGCCTGCTGCCACAATGTTTTTCGCAATATGACGGGCAGCGTATGCTGCCGAACGGTCTACTTTCGAAGGATCTTTTCCTGAAAATGCACCACCCCCGTGAGCACCTTTGCCACCATAAGTATCTACAATGATCTTACGACCAGTCAGCCCTGTATCACCGTGAGGCCCTCCGATTACGAACTTCCCCGTTGGATTTACGTGCAACACGTAATCATCTTTGATTAATTGAGCGAATTGTTTATCCAAGGCTTTAACACGTGGGATAAGTATGTCCTTTACATCTTTACGGATGATAGCCAGCATTTCTTCATCGTTTTTAGCTGTTGGTTTGGCATTATGTGCCGGATGCACCATATCATCATGTTGAGTTGAAACAACAATGGTATGAACTTTCACCGGCTGATTATTGTCATCGTATTCAATGGTAACCTGTGATTTTGAGTCAGGACGTAAATACAACATTTCTTTGCCTTCCTTACGGATAGCCGCAAGTTCCTGTACCAGGGCATGCGATAAATCCAGTGCAATAGGCATCAGGTTTTTTGTTTCGTTACAGGCGTAACCAAACATCATTCCCTGGTCACCGGCACCTTGTTCCATTGGTTCTGCACGCTCAACACCCTGGTTGATGTCGGCCGATTGCTCGTGAATGGATGAGAAAATACCACAGGCATCACCGCTAAACATATATTCACCTTTGGTATAGCCTATTTCGTTTATTACTTCGCGAGCCACCGATTGAACATCGACATACGCTGACGTTTTTACTTCACCTGCCAAAACTACCTGGCCAGTGGTTACCAATGTTTCACATGCAACTTTCGAGTTTGCATCCTGAGCCAAAAAGTTATCCAATAAGGCGTCAGAGATTTGATCGGCTACTTTGTCTGGATGACCTTCCGATACCGATTCGGATGAAAATAAATATCCCATAATTGATTAATTTACAATTTTACAATATCCAGTCTTCAAATTGCATCGATGCACAAATTGATTCTGTCAATGTAAAATTAATTTACATGAATTTATAATTTACAAGTTGATGTAAATACGCGGCAGGGATGTTTGGTGGACTTTGTAAGGGGGCAGAAAAGTGGTTGCGATTTAGCATTTTTTTCTGTGGTTGCAAGCAGTCCAAATCTCTCCACATTTATTACGCCACAAAAGTACAGAAACTATTTTAGTTTACAAAATATATTCTACTGAAAAAAAAGCAGAGATAAGCAATACTTGTCTCTGCTGATCATATTACAATACCAGAATAAAAATATTAGTTGTTGTCTGTCAGGCTGTGACTTCCATATGTGAAACCTGCCTGATACCTGTTTTTAAATATGCTTTCATGGGTGTCCAGTAGAATTTCTTCCAACCGTTTTTCAGGTCTTCAACTTTATGTTCCGGAATGCCATGCTGGGTAAATGTGAGTTGTGTTTTATCACCTTCCTGTTTTAAATGAAAAGTGCAGATTGAATAATGGTCTTCCGGCCACCCTTCTTCTTGAAAATGCCATGCCTGTACAATTTTTTCTCCTTCGATTAATTCAATATTATATCCATGGCAATACCCATCAAAAATATCAAATTTTCCTTTTACTTTTTTACTCATACTGACCTTTGAACCTGTAAATGCTGCGTGTTTCTTTTGGTCCATTATCAGTTCATATACTTTACGTGCAGGAGCATCAAATGTTACTGTCTGTTTAATTGATTTAGTTTCCATTTTCGTACGGATTAAGATTGATATAAATATTTGATTAAATTACTACACCCTCAGGTTATTCAGGAGTACGTACTTAATATATCATATTTGTTTTAAATCTTACCTGTTTCAATTCGAGGCTGTAGTTTCTCTGATATATAAAGTTTATAATAAACTCTCTTGATTTTAAACACTACTGTTAATCTTTTATTTACTGGATATATTATGTCTGAATCAAAATGACAAACACACATTAAAATAAAAAGTTTGCGTGATACACAAAGTTTAATAATGTCCTTTTAAATATATAATCTGTTTTAATAGATTATTTATGAAGCATTGATTAAATAGCCTTCATTTTATTTCCTTTTGCGTCATGAGTTAGTTCGGCAAGTCCCAGTTTTTCCATGAGTGGAGGTATATACATGCCAAACCGGCCGCGAAGCCCTTTCTTTAAACCATACCACCCTCCTACAGGATTCTTCTCCGATCGTCCCCATGCTTCCACTGTACCTTCCTTCGCTTCTTTCTGTTCGTCGGCACTTCCCAGTTCCATCCACTCCCCATAATTTTTTAGCATAGTATGCAGGTCATCCAGACAACGGTAATCATAGTGTAAAGTAGTCGATCCAACCATGCATACCAATATATCTTTTCCATCCTTATTGTCTTTGTACATCATATATTCAGAAGACAAGGGTGGAGTTTTAAGCAACCAGGGATTTTCTTTTGTTCCGTTTTCGTTTGTCATACGTTCATTCATTACAGGTTGGTTTGTACAATCAATTATTCTGTTGGTTTTATTTCTTTAGCAATGTGTTGAAAAACTTTTTCATATCATTCCATGAATTGACATCGGCCGATTTATTGTATTCAATAGCCAGGTTGAACTTTTTTCCTAATTCAGTGGCTGCAGGGTTGCTGAATGCATGCAAAGCCCCCGGATACATGATAAACGAATAGGTAGCACCGATTGAATCCAATTGATGTCTGAACTGATCCCTGTCCGATTGTGGTACAAATTTATCACTTCCACCCTGACACACCAGAATGCTGGCTTTTAATAGATCTTTATCGGCAGGGACCCCTTTCAATCCACCATGAAAACTAACTACGGCGTTTAATTCAGCACCCAGTTTGGCAGCGTTTAAAACAACTGCTCCCCCAAAACAATATCCGATTGCAAAGATATGTGCCGGATCTGTCTGATCCAGCTCTTTAACTTTAACCAGTGCAGCATCAATCAATGTCTTTGATAGTTGTGGATTGCTATAAAACGGGGCAGTATAAGTCTGTGCTTCTGTCGGGTTGGATGCCGTTTTACCCTCTCCAAACATATCAACAGCCAGTGCTACATATCCAAGTCCTGCCAGTTGTCTGGCTCTCATTTTGGGATAATCGTTCAATCCCCACCATTCATGCACCACCAGCACAGCCGGGCGTTTCCCTTTCAGGTTTTCGTCATAGGCAATAAATCCATTGTAAACAGTATTTCCTACCTGATAGGTTATATTTTCCTCTTTGATTTTTGAACCGGTTGTTTTTGCTTCTAAACCGGTACTTAAACTTGCCATAATCAGTATTGTTAAACAGTAAATTATTTTTCTGGTTTCCATTGTTTGAACGTTTTAAATGATTGTTATGTGAATTGTATTCCTAACAAAAAGTTAACCGAAAAGTTCAATATGTTGGTTGTAATGACAATACTGTACACATAAAAAAACCTCAAAACATTTTATCTGCTTTGAGGTTTATTGTTTTTAGTTCTTTATACTTGCTTGTTATCAGGCAATCTCTGTAATGAACTTTTCTTTTGGATTCCTTACTTTTTTCAGGTTCACCAACCAATCGTTTGCCTCGTCACGATATCCGATTGGCAAAATGGTTACACTTTTTAATCCCTTTTCATTCAGGTTGAGCAATTTGTCAAGATCCTCATTTAAGAATCCTTCCATAGGTGTGGTATCAACATGCAGGCTTGCAGCTTCGGCAATGGCGAATGCAAAAGCGATATAAGCCTGACGTGCTGTGTGGGCAAAATTCACTTCAGCAGGCCTGTCCAGGTACATACTTTTCAACCTGTCGGTGTAATCCTTGTAGCGGTCGGCAGGTTGTTCCCTTCCCGTAGTGGTCAACGCATATATATTGTCAATGCGCTCGGCCGTATAGTTGTCCCAGGCTGCAAATACCAACAGATGCGAACAATCTGCCACAATTTCCTGCCCGTAAGCAATTGGGACGATCTTGTTTTTAATTTCCTGATTGCTTATCACAAATACCTCGAAAGGTTGTAGCCCTGATGAAGTAGGAGCGATGCGGGTTGCTTCCACAATTTTATCGACTAATTCCTGGTCTACTTTTTTAGCAGGATCGTACTTTTTGGTGGCATATCGCCATTTGAATGCATCTAATAATTCCATTTTTTATTTTTTAGGATTGTTGTTAACAGATAGTCCTGAATGGCATCTGTAAGATTAAGTTAAGTTGTTTGTTTATAAATACATAATAGGTTGAATTTATTCTCCTTGAAATTCACATATCTATTTCGTATTAGTTTTTCAAAAGACATGTCAGATACTATATCAGTTTGATTATTTAAATTCAAATAAAGCACTTTTGCTTTTCCGTACTTTTGCTGCATGTACCAGTTGATCGTTTGTTTCATCGCGATAACCCAGTGTCAGGATAGTTGTTGAACCAAGGTTCTGTTCAGTTAATCCCAGTATTTTATCCAATGCTTCAGTGCTAAAACCTTCCATAGGGGTGGCGTCCACATCTTCATTCGTAGCAGCTACTATTCCTACACCGAAGGCAATATATGCCTGACGGGCTGTCCATATAAAATTTTGTGCGGTATCATCGGCTACAATTCCATCAAATGCTGCCCTGAAACCATCAAGGTTTTCAACAGGTATTTCCCGGGTTTTAGCGATAAGGTTCATGTAATCATCCACCAGTTCGGCACCGACGTTTTTATTAGCTGCAAAAACCAGTATGTGTGATGCTTCTTTTATCTGGGGTTGTTGACATGCTTCGTTGTAAATTCGTTCCCGTAGGGCAGGATCTTCCACGACAATTACTTTAAACGGCTGCAGTCCGAAGGATGTAGGCGATAACCGTATTGCTTCCAGAATCCTGTCTATTTTTTCCTGTGGAACCTTGGTCCCGTTCATTCTTTTAGTGGCATACCGCCAGTTCAGTTTTTCTATAAGTGTCATAATTTGTTGTTTTATTAGAATATGTATTGAGTTATTATCTGATTAAACAATCATAAATGAATGATTGTTCATTTTTAAAATTAATATTTATATTATTTACACACAGCCTTCCAGGAAGCTTCGAAAATCTGGATCAATTCATTTGTGGAGAGGATTGTACCCAGCGACTTTGATTTTTTTACCATTTGGCTTATCGGTGCAAAAAGCATGCTGTAAATGATGTCGTTGTGCAAGGGCTGGATAAGTTTTGTTGCCTTGGATTGCTCAAACAGCAACTCAAAAGAAGTGCAATAATCATGTTTGTATTCTTTCTCAATGTGATCGATAAGCGGACAGTTTGAAAAGTTTTCGAGGAAATTGTATTCCTCCATGTTCTCCATAATATACTGGTAATGGTTGAGCCAGATAGTACGGAATGTGCCTTTTGAGGGGGACATGTCTGTTTCCGTACTAAAATAAGAATTTCCCATTTTTAATTTCAAATGTATAAAGAGCTTTTTAATCATATCATCCTTGTTCTCGAAATAGAGATAAATGGTAGCCGGCGAAAGGTCTGCCTCAGACGCTATCCGAGTCATAGAGCTGCCCTGAAATCCTTCAAGGTTAATGACCCTCATGGCTGCCCGGTATATTCTGTTTGTTTTATCGTCGTCTTTTACCCGCATAGTCTTTATATAAATGAATGAACATTTATTTATAAAACAACGTATCACAATAATTGTTCAACCGAATTATTACTTTACTTTTATTTCGGTTTTACCTCTTTGCTCAAACTGTCTCAAATATCCACGTAACTTCTGTATCATCCCGTTTAGATCTGTTTTATGGTAAAACGTATATAAAACGGAAGTGATACGTATATAAAACGTATATAAAACGATATTTAAAAGAACCGTTTTATATACGTATCGCTACCGTCCTGTTTTCATTTTAAGGAAAAGCAGGTCTAAAACATATGAAAAAGAGACCTGAATAATGAACCATTTATCCGGTAATCATGGCTAAATTCTTCACAATTCATCCAATTGCCACAATTAATCTCCAAATTGGAGGATGAAGGAGTCACAGGCAAAGCTTTATCATTAGATCCTATTCATGATAGTACCAGTTATAAACTCTTTTTATTCCACTTGCCCGATTGCCGTATTTTTTTTACCTTTGCAAACTCATTTTTAAATCAACAAATCAACCAGAACAATATGTTTGAATCTCTTAGTGAAAGACTGGAACGGTCGTTTAAAATCCTGAAAGGGGAAGGTAAAATTACCGAGATAAATGTAGCCGAAACGCTCAAAGACGTGCGTAAAGCCTTATTGGATGCTGATGTTAACTATAAAATAGCCAAATCATTTACCGAGACCGTTAAGGAAAAGGCAATGGGTCAGAATGTACTTACCTCACTGAAACCAAATCAGTTGATGGTGAAAATTGTACACGATGAACTGGCCGAACTGATGGGTGGACAGAGTGTGGATGTAAACCTGAAAGGATCACCCACCGTTATATTAATGTCAGGTTTGCAAGGTTCGGGTAAAACCACTTTCTCCGGAAAGCTGGCTAACCTGCTTAAAACAAAAAGAGGTAAAAATCCGCTTTTAGTAGCGTGTGATGTGTATCGACCTGCTGCTATTGAACAATTGAAAGTGTTGGGAGAACAGCTTAATATACCGGTTTATTCGGATATGGAAAGCAAAAGCCCCGTTGCAATTGCCGAAGCAGCCATAAAATATGCCAAACTTCATGGAAATGATGTAGTCATTGTGGATACTGCCGGACGTCTGGCGGTAGACGAAATGATGATGAATGAGATTGCTGCCATTAAAAAGGCGTTGCAACCTCAGGAAATCCTGTTTGTGGTGGATGCCATGACCGGACAGGATGCTGTAAATACGGCAAAGGAATTCAACGACCGACTTGACTTTGACGGGGTGATCCTGACAAAACTTGATGGGGATACCCGTGGTGGTGCTGCCTTGTCAATTCGTTCGGTTGTTAATAAGCCGATTAAATTTGTCGGTACGGGTGAGAAAATGGATGCGCTGGACGTGTTCTATCCCGAACGTATGGCTGATCGTATATTGGGCATGGGTGATATAGTTTCATTGGTGGAACGTGCCCAGGAACAATATGATGAAGAGGATGCCCGCAGGTTGCAGAAAAGGATTGCCAAGAATCAATTTGACTTCAATGACTTTATTTCCCAGATTCAACAAATCAAGAAAATGGGTAACATAAAAGATTTAGCTGCTATGATTCCCGGAATGGGCAAAGCACTGAAAGATGTGGAAGTTGGGGATGATGCATTTAAAGGAATTGAATCCATTATTCACTCCATGACACCTCACGAACGTGAAAACCCTGCTTTGTTGAATGGCAGTCGCAAAATACGCATTGCCAAGGGAAGCGGAACCACCATTGTGGATGTGAACCGATTGCTTAAGCAATTTGAACAAACCAGCAAGATGATGAAAATGGCTACTGTCAGCCAGGGAAAACTGAAAATAGGGAAACGAAGATAAAAGGATTTACTATTTAAACATTTACTATTTACTATTTGCTGGAACCAAGAACCAAGAACCAAGAACCAAGAACCAAGAACTAAGATCCAAGAACCAAGAACCAAGATCCAAGATCCAAGATCCAAGAACCAAGATCCAAGAACGCGGAACACGGAACACAGAACGCGGAACCCTTTAAAATCTTTAAACTCTTCAAAATAAAGAACATGTATACATTAATTGACGGCAAAGCCATATCCGAAAAAGTAAAAGAAGAAATTGCTGAAGAAGTAAAACTACTGGTAGCTTCGGGCAAGAGGGCACCTCATTTGGCTGTGGTGATTGTAGGACATGATGGCGGAAGTGAAACATACGTAGCCCATAAGGTGAAATCATGTCATCAGGTAGGCTTTAAATCGACCAAAATAGCATTTGAAGCTGATATTACTGAAGCGGAATTACTTGCAAAAATCAATGAACTGAACAGAGATGAAACGCTGGATGGTTTTATCGTGCAACTCCCGTTGCCAAAACATATTTCGGAACAAAAAGTAATAGAGGCAATTGATTACCGCAAAGATGTGGATGGATTTCATCCTGTAAACGTTGGACGGTTATTAATTGGACTGCCTTGTTATGTTTGTGCCACTCCTTCAGGGATAATGGAGCTAATAAAGCGTTATGAAATCCCGACGGCAGGTAAAAGCTGTGTGGTGATAGGGCGTAGTAATATTGTCGGGAAACCGGTTGCTTCATTGATGATGCAAAAGGGATATCCGGGTGATGCCACCGTGACTGTTTGCCATAGCCGTACAAAGAACCTGAAAGAAATTTGCCTGCAGGCAGATATCATTATTGCAGCCCTGGGACAACCCGAATTCCTGACTGGCGATATGGTAAAGAATGGCGCTGCTGTTATTGATGTAGGGACTACCCGTGTACCTTCCGACAAAACAAAGACCGGTTTCCGCCTGAGTGGTGATGTTAAATTTGATGAAGTAGCCCCTAAATGTTCCTTTATTACTCCGGTTCCGGGTGGTGTTGGTCCAATGACCATTGTTTCTTTACTCAAGAATACTTTGCTGGCCGCAAAGGGAGAAATATATTAAAGAAAAGAAGACCCCTAACCCCTAAAGGGGAATTGGATTACTAACGTTTTGAATTTAATTATTCATGGTTTAATAATACAGAAATAGAGGTGCTTAATTACGATACATTACTAATTAAATTCCCCTTTAGGGGTTAGGGGTTATTTTACTATGTCTTTATTCTACGTCCCGGCATTATCTTCTGGTTTTGTTCTTCCCGAGGAAGAATCGCAGCATGCTGTCAAAGTATTGCGCATGCAGGTTGGTGATACCTTAACCGTTGTCGATGGGGCAGGAGGGTTTTATAAAGCCAGGATAACAAACCCGCACCCCAAACATTGTGCATTTGAAATAACCGACACAATCCTGGAATATGGCAAACGCAATTACCGCCTGCACATAGCCATTGCACCTACCAAGAATATCGAGCGCCTTGAATGGTTTATAGAAAAAGCCACTGAAATAGGTATTGATGAAATTACCCCAATAGTTTGCAGGTTTTCAGAACGGAAAGTGATCAAGGCAGAACGGCTTGAGAAGATCATTGTTTCTGCAGCCAAACAATCGGTAAAAGCGTATTTTCCAAAATTAAATCCCCTGTGTACATTTGATGAACTGATAAAAACCTGTCAGGCTTCACAAAAGTTTATTGCCCATTGCTACGAAGAAGATAAAAGATTGCTGCAAACAGAAATCCAACCATCTGAAGACGTATTGATACTTATCGGACCGGAAGGTGACTTTAGTAAGGAGGAAGTGCAAAAAGCATTGTCTCTTGGGTTTATTCCAGTGTCGTTGGGAAACAGCCGACTGCGCACAGAGACTGCCGGAGTAGTGGCTTGTCATACGGTATGCTTAAGAAATGAGGAAATTAGTAGGTAGTAGGTAGCATTCCAGACTTGAAATACCAGTCTAAAAATTAAATCTAACAAAAAAAAAGATAGTTCAATGATTACTATCGAATTAAGTTATCAAACTTTGTCTGTTGAGTTTTTAGTTAGATAAGAGTAGGTAGTAGGTAGTAGGTAGAAGGTAGAAGGTAGTAGGTAGAAGGTAGTAAATAATTGGTAATAAATAAATTAAATCGATAAACTCAACATGCATAAACAACCAATCAACCAATCAACCAATCAACCAATCAACCAATTAACCAATTAACCCTTTAACCAATTAACCTCCCGATAGCTATCGGGACAACCAATCAACCAATTATCCTCTCGTAAACACCAGTTTCTTTTCAGTTGATAATCCTGAGTTATACCAATACCCATCAGCATTAAATCCTTTCAGGTCTTCTACATCTTCAATCCTGTTCTCAATAACATACCTTACCATCATTCCACGGGCTTTTTTGATATACATGACTATCGGCTTGTATGTATCGTTCTTGTTCTCCAGAAAATCAAAATCAATCACTTCAGCTTCCAACTGACTACGCTTAATGGACTTAAAATACTCTCCGGAAGCGAGGTTCAGCAAAACCTGTGGTCCGCCTGATGCCTGAATGGCTTTGTTTAAGGATTGTGTAATGCGGTTACCCCAAAAAGCATAAAGATTATTTCCTGCATCGGTTTTTAGCTTTGTACTCACATCGAGGCGATATGGCTGGATAAGATCGAGTGGACGAAGTACGCCATACAATCCCGAAAGAATACGTAGATGCTTATGGAGATATGTAAATTCAGTCGGTGAAAAGCTTTTGGCATCCAGCCCGTGGAATACTTCACCATTGAATACAAAAATCGTTTGCTTTGCGTTACCCGGTGTAAAGGGAATCTGCCAGTTGAAATGCCTGTCAGCATTAAGTCGGGCCAGATGGGAATTTATATCAAGTAATTCAGCTAATTCTTCCCTGGACAGTTCTTTGATTTTATGCACAAGCAGTTTTGCTGAATCAAGAAATTCAGGTATCGTGTAATCTGTCACGTATTGCTGGTGCGAGAAGTTCTGGATTTTGGCAGGTGACAGGAGTAGGATCATGATGATTTGATTAATTATTCTGGTTCACAAAGATACTATTTCTTCACTTGGTAAAATTGCATTAAAGTGAAATGGCAATTTGAACTGAATATCTTTGGGTAATTTGTCGCTTACTGTTTTGCTGTTTATTCTTTTAAAGTCTGTTTTAATAAAAACGGACCTGCCTTTTGGCAAGTCCGTTATATAAATGTGATTCAAAAAAGATTAATTTATTTTCTTTCCCTGTTCCAGTTGCAAAGTACGGGTTGGCTGGTCACACACTTCAGTAGGTCCATAGTATTGAATAGGACCCGGGTAAATGTAACTGATTTTATCTCCTGCCCAGTCTTCACGAACCGATTCGAAATATTTAAACGGAGCACCTTCCAAATGAACCAATGCTTTTTGAATAACGGGTTTCATTTTACCATGGCGACGTTCCATATTCATCATCATAGTAATCGGCACACCGCCTGCAATCCATTCGCTTGCCGGAGCATTCAGGTTACGTACAGATGACATATACCCCGTTTTTCCTTCCGAAATTAAGATAGAAGCTGTATAGCCGAGTGAGTATGTATAGTCGGCATCAAAGTTTGAAGGAATGGCACAACGTCCTTCGTATCCGAAGAAATGGTTGATAGCAGAGAATTTTCCTTTGTATTTGCCTTCTGCCTTAAGTTGTGCCAGACGTTTTGCCACCATCTCGATCAATAGCTTTTCAGTTTCAATAAGCGATACCTGAACATTGCCATGAGGATCACGATCAAGGGTCAGCTGTTTAGCTATTCCTTTAGGTAAGCTGCGGTAAACATCAGTACTTTCGGGAGTCAGCATTCCTTTTACGTATTCACGTTTTTCTTCATCCGTATTTAAAGCAATGAAATCTTCATTGTCACTTAATAGTTCATTAAGTTCAGCAATCAGGGTTTTCATAGCCGGAATAAATTCTATTAATCCTTCCGGAATCAGGATAGTACCAAAATTAAGACCATGCTTAGCACGGTTTACTACTACTTTGACGATATTATCCACTACATCTTTCAATGTCATATTTTTTGCTTCTACTTCTTCCGATACAATACATATGTTCGGTTGGCTTTGAAGTGCGCATTCCAGAGTGATATGTGAAGCCGAGCGTCCCATCAAACGTATAAAGTGCCAGTATTTCTTAGCTGAATTAGCATCACGCTGGATGTTACCGATTAATTCGGAATACACTTTACAGGCAGTATCAAAACCAAATGAAGTTTCAATCATTTCGTTCTTTAAATCTCCGTCGATAGTTTTAGGACAACCGATTACCTGGATACCAGTTTTGTGTTGGGAATAATATTCTGCTAACACACAGGCATTTGTATTCGAATCATCTCCGCCGATAATGACAATTGCATTAATGCCAAGCTTTTTGCAAATATCTGCGCCTTTTTCATATTGCCATTCTTCTTCCAGCTTAGTTCTACCTGAACCTATAATATCAAAACCACCCGTATTAAGGTATTCTGTTACAATTTCTTTGGTCAGTTCTATATATTCATGATCTACTAATCCACTTGGACCTCCCAGAAAACCGAATAATCTGTTTTCAGGATTAAGTGCTTTTAATCCATCATACAGTCCACAAATAACATTATGGCCTCCGGGTGCCTGACCTCCGGAGAGGATGACGCCTACTGCCACACTTGGATATTCTTTTTTTGCTCCCGGTTCAATGGTTAGCAAAGGCATTCCATACGTGTTTGGAAAAAGATTCTTGATGTCAATCTGGTTGGCTACCGACTCGGTGGCATCACCTTCAATAAGGACAACATTGCCTTTGAATGCAGCCGGCAATTTTGGTTGATAGCTGGCACGTGCAATTTGCAACGGACTTTTAGTCATTAATTTCATAAATAATAATATATTATAATAGTTTGATATTCAAATATATGTTTTTCCTGCGATCTGACTGCAAAATTAAAGAAAAATTTCTACAATACAAAAAAGAATGCAGATGGAATTATGTGTAAAACTAAGGAGATGCTTCTTTTCTGAATTATTATGGCTCTGGTTCCTTTTCAACGTTATCAATATCAACAGTATCAACCTGTTTTACTTATTTTTGTCGGACAAACAAATTTATCAATTATTATCACTACCTTTGCGCCCGAATTAAAACAACATATACGTTGTGAGTAAAATATCCGCACACACTGCATTAACCTTTGCAGACTGCTTATCTGAGGGTACACGTTTTGGAAAAACGAATGAAACCCGAATCCACTTTTGTTCTTAAAAGCTCAAAAGTTTTATGAGGGTTCCATGAGATACTGGTTTTAACAACAGCTTTCTCATGAAATAATCGCCGGATTACTACTCGAAACGTGTACTAAAAACAACAAAATGACATTTAAAGAATTGAATTTGAAGGACGATATCTTATCGGCCATCGAAGAGCTTGGCTACGAGTTTCCTATGCCCGTACAAGAAAAAACTATCCCCTTCATGTTGGAGCAAACAGCCGATTTAGTGGCATTGGCTCAGACAGGAACAGGTAAAACTGCAGCTTTCGGGTTGCCTGTATTGAACTTAATTGATGCTACGCGCAAACAAACGCAGGCATTGGTGCTTTCACCAACCCGTGAATTATGTATCCAGATTGCGAATGACTTAAAAGGTTATTCCAAGAACATGCGTGGAATGCGTATTGTACCGGTATATGGTGGCGAAGATATTCGTACTCAACTCCGTCAACTTGATACTCCTCCGCAAATTATTGTAGCTACACCGGGTCGTTTAATTGACCTGATTGAGCGTGGTAAAGTAGAATTGGGAGCTATTGACTTCCTGATCCTTGATGAAGCAGACGAAATGCTGAACATGGGATTTAAGGAAGACATTGAAACAATCCTTGAACGTACTCCAGACACCCGTCGTACTATGTTATTCTCTGCAACCATGCCAAGGGAAATAGCCAATATCGCAAAGCGGTATATGAAGAACTACGAAGAGATTACCGTTGGAACAAAGAATGCAGGTGCTGAAAATGTAGAACATATCTATTATGTTTCACAGGCTAAACAACGTTATATGGTATTGAAACGTATCGTGGATTTAAATCCTGATATTTACGGTATCGTTTTTTGCCGTACCCGTATGGAAACAAAAGAAGTGGCCGACAAGCTGATGCATGATGGTTACAGTGCCGATGCACTTCATGGTGACCTTTCACAGGCACAACGTGACACGGTTATGCAGAAATTCCGTATCCGCAATATCCAGTTGCTGGTTGCTACTGATGTAGCTGCCCGTGGATTGGACGTAAGTGATCTGACACACGTGATCAATTACAACCTGCCTGATGATGTCGAAATCTATACTCACCGTAGCGGTCGTACCGGTCGTGCCAACAAAAAGGGTGTGGCTGTATCGATTATCCATTCAAAAGAAAAATTTAAGATCAAAGATATTGAGCGCATGCTCCATAAATCGTTTGAGCAACAACAGATTCCTAACGGACTTGAAGTTTGTAAAAAACAATTGTTTTATATGATCGACCGCATGGAAAATGTGGAAGTAAGTGAAGAACAAATTGAAACTTACATGCCTCAGATCATGAAACAATTAGAATACCTCAGCAAAGAGGAACTTCTGAAACGTTTCGTATCGTTGGAATTTAACCGTTTTCTGAGTTATTACAAGAATGCCGAAGATCTGAACCTGCCTGACCGCGGTTTTGAACGTGGCGAACGTGGTGAACGTGGTGAAAGAGGTGAACGTGGATCAAAACCGGGAGGTCGTATTCGTTTGAAAATGAATGTTGGCGAGAAGGAAGGAATTGATCCAAAGCGTTTGTTGGGTATCATCAACGATGTTACCGGAGACAAATCCATTAATATCGGATCCATCGAAGTAACCAATAAATTTACATTCTTTGATGTATTTGCCGATCAGCTCGATCAGGTCGTTACTGCATTTGCAGGACAGTCGGAAGTAGAAGTAACGGAAGCCAAAGGAAGCAGAACCTTCGAAGGTGGTGGTAGCCGCAAACCGGAATATCGTCCTCGTAGTGGTGGAAGCTCAAGTTCTTATTCTGGTGGTGGATATCGCGGTGGAGATCGTAGCTCAAGCAGCCGTCCAACCGATTCTACCGGAGGTGGTGAAAAGCCATGGCGTAACCGTGATGCGAGTGATCGTGGAAGCAGCCGTTCTTCAGCAGCAGGTAGCAGTGAACGCAGAAGCGGGTCTTCCTATAAAGGGGGAAGTTCTTCCTACAAGAAAAGATCGTAAGTGTTTATATAAATAAAAACAAGAACGGGTAATTCAGAAATGAGTTACCCGTTCTTTTTTTGTTTAACCCTATATTAACTGCTTATCTTCTTAAACATCCATTCATAAAAATACCGCCTCACTGATTGATTTGAGTGAGGCGGTAATAATATAGATTAATCTGTGCTTTTAATATTTAGAGTTCTACAAAATTTTATTCCTGATGAATGAAGTGATTTGCTGTCCTGAAATAATTTTCAACCCAACGTACCATTTGTTTGTCTGTCATTACATCCGCCGATTCAACAGATAACAATCGGGAATGTATCTGCGGATATTTAGCCATTTGGGCTACAAATTCTTTTTTTATTAATGAAGGACCAAATAATACCAATTCATCTACATCTTTAATCCCCTGCAGGATATCCTTGAAGTATTGATGTTTTTCATTTTTTAATTTATGCATGTTTTTTATCTCCGTACTGTAATGCTGATTCCCAAACCGGGCAAATTCTTTTGTGTCACCGGGTAGTCTGAGCTTTGTCTGAATAAGGGAAGAAATTGTTACACAAGTCTCATTTGATATCTTTGGAGACTTACCCATCCTTTCTCCGGGTAGGGGATTCGTTATATTTGCACGGTGTTCAACTCCATTTAAGGATATGATGACAGCTTTTTCTGTATCAATCCAAACGCCAACTTTCTTTTTCATACATGTTGATATTAATTAAATTATTACAAGGAAGAATTTCCCGTTCTAAGATTAGCAACCTGGTTGAAATTAAATTTTTATTCAAAGGTTTCATTATTTCAAAGATCATGGTTTATTCTGTATGAGGAACAATTGCCAAATGAAAATGTTGTTTGTCAATATTCAGTTTTATGTTATTTAACGTCATTGAATTTTGCAAAATGGCTCTATCACTCAATTTTCCTTTCAACTGAAATGTTGAATATCCAGGTATAAATTCATTTTTTGTTTTAATCCAGTTCCGGTAGTTTATACCATATCTATGGACGATTGTAAACAAAAGGACTTTAGATTCGTTGAATTATAACACTTGCTAAAAAATTATGATATGCTTTCAGAAAATTATAAGGAACTATATGAGCGATTAATTCCAACCATTGATTCGAAACGTATTTTCCATGATCCGCTTCATACTTTGGCATTTGGTACAGATGCCAGCTTTTACCGGCTGATTCCTAAAATGATTATCAAGACAAAAAATGAACGTGAAGTATCATTAATACTTCAGGAAAGTTCAAAACTATCTCTTCCAGTCACATTCCGCGCAGCAGGTACCAGCCTTTCGGGACAGGCCATCTCGGATTCTGTGCTTATTATTGCAGGATATCACTGGAATAAGTACCATATTGATCCTCAAGGGTTGAATATCCGGTTACAACCGGGCTTAACCGGTGGAAGGGTAAATGCACTATTGGCCTCTTTTGGGCGGAAGATAGGACCTGATCCTGCTTCCATTAATGCTGCCATGATTGGTGGGATTGCTGCAAATAATGCAAGTGGCATGTGTTGTGGTATTTCCGAAAATTCGTATAAAACGGTTGCTGCTATGCGTATTATTTTTGCTGATGGTACAGTGCTTGATACTTCCGACCGTGAAAGCAAGAACCAATTCAGACTTACTCACAGACAGCTACTGGATCAGATCACTGAAATGGCGCTTTCAGTCAAAGCCAATGAGCAACTTAGGAACAGAATTGCCCATAAGTTTAAGATGAAGAATACTACGGGCTATAGCCTGAATGCCCTGATTGATTTTACTGACCCGTTTGATGTGATCGAACATCTCCTGATTGGCTCCGAAGGAACTTTGGGCTTTATATCCGAAATTACCTATAAAACGGTTGTCGAGCATCCCTTTAAAGCCAGTTCATTAATGATCTATCCGGATATTGAAAAAGCATGCAGGGTAGTGTCGCTCTTAAAATCAGCACCGGTTGCAGCTGTGGAACTGATTGACCGGGCAGGTTTGCGATCGGTAGAGGATCAGGTTGGTGTGCCGGATTATCTGAAAACATTGAATCCCTATGCCTGTGCCATTCTGGTTGAGACGCGTGCAGGCAATGTGGAAGCACTGAATCGACAAATGAACGATATACTTGATGTCATTCAGGTTATTGAACCTGAAAAACCTGTTGTATTTACCTCTATTGCTTCTGAATATGCCTTGCTTTGGAATATCCGCAAAGGGTTATTCCCATCGGTAGGAGCTATGCGTAAAACCGGAACAACCGTTATCATTGAAGATGTGGCTTTTCCTGTATCAAGGCTGGCAGAGGCAACCCTTGATTTACAAAAGCTATTCAAGAAATGGGATTATCAGGAAGCAGTTATTTTCGGTCATGCATTGGAAGGTAACCTGCATTTTGTTTTTACACAGGATTTCGGGAGCCAACCTGAAATAGACCGGTATAGCAGGTTTATGTCTGATGTATCCGAAATGGTCGTTTCAAAATATGATGGGTCTCTGAAAGCTGAACATGGAACAGGTCGTAATATGGCGCCGTTTGTTGAAATGGAGTGGGGGAGGGAAGCCTATGAACTGATGAAACGAATAAAACAAATTTTTGATCCGAATAATTTGCTGAATCCGGGTGTAATTTTAAATAATGATCCGGAAGCACATCTTAAGAACTTAAAGCCAATACCTGCTGCCAACGAGAAGATTGACAAATGCATAGAATGTGGTTTCTGTGAGCCATCGTGTGTTTCTGCTGAACTGACATTGACTCCCCGACAACGAATCGTGGTATACCGCGAAATGGTGTCCCTGGTCAACAGTGGGCATGAACCTCATTTAGCTGCCTCACTCGCTAAGAATTTCAACTATGAAGTTAATGAAACGTGTGCTACCGATGGGCTTTGTGCCATAAGTTGCCCGGTAAAGATTGATACAGGGAAATTGGTCAAAATACTTCGTACTGAAAATATAGGACGTAACCAGCATCGTGCCGTATGGGTAGGAGACCGTATGGGAACAGTCACATCATTTGTACGTTCAGCACTCTCAGTGGTAGGTTCATTTCATTCGATACTCGGTACTCCGGTTATGAAAGCCGTATCAGGGGGAATCCGAACTCTATCTGCTAATAAAGTTCCTATGTGGAACCCATATATGCCACATGGAGCCAAAGCAATCAATGTCCATCAACAACAGCCTTCAAATTTGCCGCATAAGGTCGTATATTTTCCTTCCTGTATCAACCGTTCAATGGGTGTTTCGGCTGAACATGCAAAGGAAAAAGATCTTTCGGAAAAGATGGTGGAACTAATGAACAAGGGTGGTTATGAAGTGATTTATCCTGATAACCTGAACAGTCATTGCTGTGGTATGGCTTTTTTAAGCAAGGGTTATACAGAAGCCGGACTTAAAAAGTCGAATGAACTGGAAGCTGCGTTGCTTAAGGCCAGTGAAAACGGAAGATATCCGGTAGTATGCGATATGAGTCCCTGCCTGTATACTATGAAAGATAATATGGGAACAAAACTGAAGTTGTATGAACCTGTCGAATTTATCCTGGAATTCTTGCTTCCCAACCTCGAAATAACGCCATTGTCGGAAACCATTACGATATTTCCAGTGTGCAGCACAAAAAAGATGGGCCTTGAAGATAAACTGGTTCTGCTTGCTGAAAAATGTGCATTAGGTGTTTTTGTTCCCCAGACTAACTGTTGCGGCTTTGCCGGTGACCGTGGTTTTACATTCCCGGAATTGAACGAGCATGGCTTACGGGATTTAAAGAACCAAATACCTAAAGAGGTTAAGTTTGGTTACTCAACAAGCCGTACCTGTGAAATAGGGTTAAGCCTTCACTCCGGCATTTCCCATCAATCCATCGTGTACCTTGTTGATCGGGTTAGTAACACAAAATTAAGTGTTTAGTACATCCAACCCATCTACATAAAAGCATAAAGAGTGATTTTCTTAAAAGTCAGGGAAGTCAGCATCATTCATTTCAATTCGAATGATTATCTTTGCACCTTAAATTTGTAAGAACGTATGGAACCAGTACTCAACGAGCCCAAAAAGTTATATAACGAACCAATGCACACCTGCGAACATATCCTGAACCAAACCATGGTTCGTATATTTGGTTGCCCAAGGTCAATGAACGCTCATATAGAAAGGAAGAAATCCAAGTGTGATTATATCCTTCAACAGGCTCCAACTGAAGCACAGATTGCAGCATTGACAGATAAAGTGAATGAAGTGATTGATAAGCATCTCCCGGTAACCATTGATCTTATGTCAAGGGACGAAGCCGGCAAACTGGTCGATCTTTCCAAACTGCCTGCCGATGCTACCGATACATTACGCATTGTACGTGTGGGTGAATACGATGCATGTGCCTGCATTGGACAGCACGTAGAGAATACTTCGGAGTTAGGCCATTTTGAAATCATAAGCCACGATTACGAAGAGGGGCGATGGCGTGTAAGGTTTAAGTTGGTATAATCCATATAAACTTCAAAATGTACGATCACGATCAAACCTCAAAATGTACGCAGTACTTTTGAGTGTTTTCTTAAAAGTTTTGCAACTAAAATGTTCTCAACAATGCTCTACTCTTATAATCAATTTTTATTTTCTCTATGATAACCGAAACTACCGATCAACCGGTCATTAATAACCCACCTATAGCTCCACGTAGAAGCCTGAGTGCCCGCTTTTTTCGTTTTATCCGAAACCTGATTGTACTTTTTTTTATTATCAGCATTGTATGGGTTGTCCTGGGCCTTTTCCTGCCTGTATTTATTACTCCACTTATGGTAATTCGATCTGTTGAGCAGATAGCTCAGGGTGAATTTCCCAGGAACAGCAAACGGTGGGTATCGATTGATGACATCTCACCAAATATGATACAGGCAGTAGTAGCCTCGGAGGATAACCTGTTCATGCAGCATCATGGTTTTTCGTTTGAGAGTATGAGCAAAGCCTTTGAACATAATCTTCGGGGTAAACGTATCCGCGGTGGAAGTACCATTTCACAGCAAACCGCCAAGAATGTATTCCTGTTCCCCAACCGTTCGTATATACGCAAAGGGCTCGAAGCATATTTTACTGTACTGATCGAAATAGCCTGGCCGAAGAAACGCATCATGGAGGTGTACCTGAATGTCATTGAAACGGGTGATGGTATATATGGGGTAGAAGCAGCTTCCCAGGAATATTTTGGTGTACATGCTTCCCGGTTAAGCCGTAAGCAGGCTGCTACCATTGCTGCCTGTCTGCCTAATCCCCGGCGGTTTAATGCAGGAAGCCCTTCCGGCTATATTCAACGACGAAGCTCAAAGATTGCAGGCTTGATGGGCAAAGTGGAACAGGTTAATTTTAACAGGAAGAGTGTACCCCCTGTAAAACATAAACATAAACACCGACATAAATCATCATGAATCGAATGATTGAATACCAGGATTGGGGACTGGTGGAGTACAATGAAGCCTGGGCTAAACAGGAATCACTCTTTTCCACCTCCATTGAGAAGAAAATGCAGGGACTTCCAACAGACAATTACCTCGTTTTTTGTGAACATCCCCATGTCTACACTCTGGGTAAAAGTGGTGATGAACAAAATATGCTGTTGAACATGATCCAGCTGCAGGCTAAACATGCCACTTTTGTCCATTCCAACCGGGGAGGTGACATAACCTATCACGGTCCGGGACAGGTGGTAGGCTATCCGATCTTTGATCTGGCTAATTTTGAACTCGGACTCAAACAATATATCTTTAGGATTGAAGAAGCTATTATTCAAACACTTTCCCTGTACCGGATTCCTTCCACCAGGCTGGAAGGATCAACGGGTGTATGGTTGGATGTTGGAGAGCCTGTTTGTCGTAAAATCTGTGCTATTGGGGTACGTAGTTCCCGGTATGTCACCATGCATGGCTTTGCTCTGAATGTCAATACCCAACTGGAATACTTCAGTTATATCAATCCCTGCGGATTTATCGATAAAGGAGTTACCTCCATGGAAAAAGAACTTGGTGGAAAGGTAGATATGGATGAACTTAAAGTCAGGTTAAGAGAATGTATTGAAGAACAGTTTAGTCGGTAGTCGGTAGTCGGTAGTCGGTAGTCGGTAGAAAATATTCGGTAGTAGGTAGTAAGTAGAAAGAAAAGAAATAGTAAATAGTAAAAAAAACAGTGTATTAGACTTATTTCCAGAAGTTGGATGTTTGTTAAACAAATCTATTTTACAATAAAAGGAATATAAATATATATTCCTTTTATTGTAAAATATTAAATTGGTTTATAATGTAATATCGGTTTAAAATGAAAGAATCTATAGTCCTTACTACTTACTTTTTTCTTTTTCTTCATTCTACCGACTACATTCTACCTACATTTCTACCTACTACCGACTACTTTCTACCGACTACCTACTACTATCTACCTACTATTCAGATGCTTTCTGAATTGCCTTTTGTGCTTCTACTTCTGCCTTTGCATTAATGTCTGCTGCTTTTTTAGTGGCTTCATCCAGTATCTTATTCGCTGTTACCTGTGCAATCTTCCTGGTAATCGGATTCGACGCTTTTGCCACAAGCTGGTCGCCTTGTGACTGTGCATCTGCTATCAGTTTATCACTCAGTTTATGTGCTTCACTTCTTATCCGGTCGGCCTGGTCCTGTGCAGTCTTTAAGGCTGCTTCCTTTTGTTTCCGGATTTCATCGGTGGCTTTAGCCTTAGCTGCATCAACTTGCTTGTTTACTTCAGTGGCTATCTTTGCCTTTGCATCGCCTACCATTGTATTAAAGGTACCAGTCAAATCCAGTGAGACTTTTGGCTTTGTGAATGTTCCTCCGATTTTCATATTTACCGTTGAAAATTTTCCTAAATTAAATTTATCAGGCAATTGCACATTGCCTGCGTAGGCAATGGATTTATCTAACCCTGTCGATCCTCCCAGATTCATTTTTATCCCACCCAAACTTATATTAAACGGTTTGGTATTTAGTTTTCCATCTTTGATAGTGAAGTTAAGCGCGACATCCTTTATGTTTGGATTAGAAAGATCCGGACGTTTCAATGTTGAAGCCAGTGTTGTTAATACCTGTACATTCGACAGACCCACTGATTTGGTGGAGAATGATCCGTTCCCGGCAAATGATGCCAGATCAGGCATCATATCGTTTTGCAACAAGGAATTGAATGCGAATTTAGTGGAGAACTTCCCGGTGGCATTGCTGAAAATAGGTACTATTTTTTGTAGTGTTTCCACCTGACTGAATACTTCTGTGAAGACAACATCGTTGATGTTCAGGTCGAAGTTTACGTTTGGCTTTTTGGGATTGTTAGTGCTGTACACTCCATTCAGGGTCATGTTACCCCCAAAAGCCTGTACGCCCATGTTCTGAAATTTCACATCCCCGTCGAGTACCCTCAATATCCCTTTGGCATTGGTGAAATTCATTTTTCCGTAAACCAGTTGTTTGAAGTCTGATTGCATGGTAAAGTCTATGTTCTTTGGTACCACAAATACTGTTAGTTTTGTGCTGGTAGCATCAGGCTTTGTGTTGGCTTGTGACATAAAATCGCTGACATTGAAATATGTCGATTGCAAAGCCAATTGACCTTTGAGTGTCTTTTTCTGCAGGGCGTATGCTACGAAGTTCTCGAGCTTACCGGTTGCCGATATATCATTGCGTCCTATTTTGATTTTCAGGGTTGCCAGGTTTACATACTGATTATTGAAAAGCATGCTGGCTTTGGTGATCGATATGTCCTGTGGCAATGAACTCATTTTGGCAATCATATCGGTGATCGTCATACTGCCACCGAATTTGAATTTATCGTATTGATTCTTCTCGTAATACGACATACGCCCGCCCAAATCGAGATTCATATCGAGAACCCCACTTAGCTTAGTATCCTTCGAAAGCGGATAGAGTTCTTTAATATTCCCTAAATTCACCTTCCCGATTGCTTTCATCAACAGTTCGGGGTCGGACATAGGATACGCAATCCGCAGTTGGGCTGTAAATGGATTCCCTCCCATCAGGAACGAAAACTTCGATATATCAATCAGGGTTGCATCCAGTGTCTTGCCAGGGTTTGAGATCTCAGCGGCTATATTGATGTTTTGTAGTTGTTTGGGCAATTTCGGATATTGAAACCATCCTTTCACTGCTGTGAGTTTGAAATCGAATGCCGGATAGTTGTCACCAATCATTTTTCCCTTCATAAAACCGGTCATTGCCACATTCCCCCCTGCCTTGACTCCTTCGAACGAGTTGGCATAAATAGCTGGTATCATGGATAATATCGCCTTAAAATCCACTTTCTCGGCATTCAATTTTAAATCCATATCATACCCGTTGTCCAGTATTTTCACCCATCCTGTAAATGAAAGCGGGATGGCATTGAGGCGTGAAGCATTTTTGCTGAAGGTAAAGATCATACGGTTCATATTCGCATTGATATCCGCATTCAGTTCAGCATCAGCATTGGACAAATATGCGATACCATCCATCACATAATTGATTTTTTCCACCGTTGTGTGTGTTACGAGCAGTGAACTGTCAGCCGTAAGATCACCGCTGGTGGTATGGTTTAGGTTTCTGATTTCAGCTTTCATCTTACCCTGTTCATCCCAATACACGATATCGGCATTTTTAATTACAAAATCCTTTAGCTTCAGGTTGAACTTGCTGGCTGATGTATCAGGATGTTGAAGGGTTGTGTCCTTTTTCATAATGTTCCAGTTCGCTTTCCCGTTAGCCAACATATGTGCCAGTACCCGGGAGTCACTAAACTGCAATTTCTTTATTTCATATCCTTTATTTGAAAACAAGCTCTTCAGGTTCAATACCAGATCCACTTTTTCGCACGAAAGTAAAGTATCTTTAGCAAACTCATTCACTCCCACAATGTGCAACTTCCTTACACGCACCGTTGCATTCGGGAAATGGCGGATAAAGCTTAAACTAAAATCGTCGAAATCAACCCTGGCAAGCAGTTTTTTATTTACCTGCTCTATGGCCAATGTCTTTATTTTTCCACTAAACGCGAACGGCATTACCAGTAACGTAGCAAACAATACTCCGAAAACCGACAGGCCAATGATCAGGCCTTTTTTTACTTTTGTATTCATATGGATTTGAAATTTTAGGATATTTTATATCAACAAAATAATAATGCCACTTGTTCATGAATTAGTGTTTTCAAATTTAGTAAATTCGGTACAAATTAGTGTCTGTGCTACTTATTGTGTCGTTAACATTGTCAGATCTTCATCCCTGTTATTTCTTTATGACTCACTCCAACTAGTATGTATAATTGGTGAAAACAGTTTCTTAAAATTTACTGTTGGAAGGGAAATGGCATAATATTACTGAATTATTCTAATTCTACTCCACTAAATTCAGCCTTTATTTGTTCAAGGTTGAGAGGGGGTTGAGAGGGGGTTGCGAGGGGGTTGCGAGGGGGTTGCCTGGGGGTTGCCTGGGGGTTCGGAGGGGTAAACCTCATTAAACCCTCATTGAACCCTCACTTAACCCACTCTGAAGTATGAATAAATGGCATGGAAGTTAACGTTATTTATAAATAACATTTTATGTAAATACTTTGTTTTGGGACAGTTCAAAAAAGTGTGTCAAAATTATAAATCAAATAAAAAGTAATAATTTTGGACATGGAAAAAAAGAAAAGAACAAAAGCTCCCAGTATGGAGGATTTGATTCCCGATGCTAACAGACGC